>PPYF01370305.1_pt1 | contig 40173 bp, 46 predicted proteins | sample 1559871 | NCBI WGS metagenome assembly PPYF01 (sample SAMN08240021, study PRJNA423297) | Human gut metagenome, whole genome shotgun sequencing project.
TACGAACCATATACATTTAAACGTAAAAACTAATAACCTTGAAAATATTGATTGGGCCTAGCTTAGGCCCAATTTTTATATCTTATATTACTTCCGATAAATTATCGTTATCGGAAGTAATAGATACTTTTGTGTTCTATCAGTTCCTCTAAACGATTGCCAATGGCTTTACCATACACACTACGAATTAGATTAGTTGAGCTGTGCCCTAGTTGGGCTTGTAAGTTCTTTTCGCTAACCCCTGAGGCTAAACTGTGGCTTGTATAGTTAAGTCTAGCGTGATGAGGAGTTAAGAGAAATGGCAGTCCTAGTGCCTCTGTAGCTTTCTTAAAGATATTCTTTATGGCTACTCTTGATACTGGTTGATCACTACAGCGTTTCGATTGAGCTACATAAGAGTTCTTTGGGAAGCCTACAGCTGACCACTGGTGAAATAAGAGCTCTATAGTGTCTCTATCAGTAACTATTACGTCTCTTATACTTGTCGCTGTCTTAGGCTCGTGTAGATTTCCCATATGTTCATCAAATGTCTTTGTTATCTTTAGTACTACATAAGAGCACTGGTGGTATTCCTTTGGGGGAACTAAGGTGTGTTCTTTAGTGTACCAAAGGACATCGCACCACTGTAAAGCAAGTGCTTCCCCTATTCGTAGTCCTGAGTTAAACAGGAGGCGAATAAAGTAGTGCCAGTAGTTAGGCTTCAGGTAGTCGAATAGCTGGGCTACTTGCTCTCTTGTGAGTGCTTGTTTGGATCTTGTAACGTGTGCCTTTGGTGGCTTCCTTAGCTGTGTAGAGAAGTCCTTAGGGGTTAGCTCATCGTAGTAGAGCTCCTTTAGGGTTCTCTTAAGCAGTGCTATACAAACCTTTTGTGATGTCTTTAGTGTATTGATGAAATGCTGTAACTGTAGTCGTGTTAAGTCCTCTACTTTTGTGTCTCTAAAGAATGGTATAAAGTGCTTCTTTATGAGGGCTCTATAGGTTCTTAAGGTGCTATAAGAGTACTCACTTTCTTTATACTTTAACCATTCATTAATGTATTCTAAATATGTCATTAAGTTCACCTCTTTAGAATACCTAAAGAGTACTTTATACTACTCCTTAAGTATATCATTAAAGGTGTATGGTTCGGAAGTAATTCTAATAGTATTCTTATAGAGTTCCTTTAGTTTGCTAAACTTCGTTAGTTAAAACTAAAAAATCTATAAGTTGCTTATTGCTGCCTTAAGAGTTAATAACTAAATTAAAATTCTAAATAAGCCTATTAGTTTTCTTGAGAAGCTATTGACATAGATAACTCAAGTTGTCTAATAGATAGATTTTAGTTAAAACTAAAGAGAGCTAGAAGATACTCTTCTATCTCGTGGGTACATTGAGAAATAATCATAGAGCTATGTCTATAAGTAATACATAGGAGACTTTAGAGTGCTATAAGAGGGCTCCTATAAGGGAGCTATAGGTGTGCTTATAGAGGGACTAAAGAATACCTATAGTACTCTTATTTATTTCTGTCTTTTAATAAACCATCAGCCTCTATGGCGATTTTTGTTGAGCGTGTGTAGAGGCTTATGTCCTTCCTTAGGTATAAATACCTTAGACAATCTCTAGGCGACAAAATAAACCTCTGTGCACGCTTAATAGCCACAAAAACCCTAAAGAAATCGTTCTGACTTCCTTAGGGTTAGTGGTAAGTTTTCTGTTAGTAGTTCTTAAGCATATTATAGGTGCTTATCCTTTTGGCTTCTGAGCGTCCCATTGGTCGCATTTGGTTTGCTTCATCTCTGTAGAATATTCCTTTGTCAGGATCAAGCCATTGCTCCAGCTTAGCTTCTATCTGTTCCTGCATACCAATTTCTTCGTCTCTATCCATGACTGCTAACCAGTAGGCTACTGCCATACATAAAGCGTCTAAGCGGTCATCATGAGCTAGTGCTCCTCTGTCTCTGCTTAAGCGTGTCATTTGGTAAATCAAAGAGTATACAGGAGCGTTCTCATAGACTTGGTAGTCATCAATGATAACCTGCTTATGGATAATCAATTTGTGTCTCATCATGACTGGCTCAAGTGTATCAATGATACGAGCCTCTTTCTGAGCATAGTTCTTTACTTCAGTAACGCTACAAGGGTGTATGTCATTAAGCACTGGTTTAAATAGTTGTGAAAACATACCATCACCAAAGTTGCCCTCTACGACAATCTCATTTACTCCATAGATTTTAGCTTTATTAGCCAGCTGGCGGAGTGTGCTATCACTGTAGCCCTCTCTAGTGCCACCTACTTCTAATACAAATAAGTAGCCATTGAGATACTTAACGACTGCATAAGAGGTCTCATCTTTACCTCTACCTGATGGGTCAACTGCCATTACTGTACCTGTGTACTCAAAGACTTCATTAGAGCGTCCCTGAGGCTCATAAAAGTAGTCGCCCTTAAGAGCTACACAAGGCAAGTCATTAATGCGGAGTTGTCTGTCATTACTCCAGTACCACTTAAGATTAGCTTCATCAAGCGACAAGTTAGCAATCATCAAATCTTGTACTTTCAATGGGTACTTCTCTTGGTCGCTTAGGTTAGTGTTAAGCATAAACTGTAGTGCAAAGCCAGCTTTACCATAAGACAATCTACGCTTGTAAATTTCTTCCTCATCAAATCGTCTAGGGTCTGTAGGCTTCCCAGCATAGAGCTCAGGGTTATTGTCGTACTTGTCAGCTATAATCTTTGCTAAGCGGTCTCCATAGAACTCTCTCTCAGATAAGCTCTCAGGATACAATACAGTCCATATACGACATTTATAGCCACGCTGTTGCAACTCATTGTACAAGCTCATTTCATTCTGAGGAGTACCTAGGTATACTATTTGTCCCTTAGGTTTAATGATAGCGTCAAACTCCTTAACGGCTTCATTGAGTTTGTCTCGTTGTGTCTGAGTGCCACTATTGTTTGCTACTTCAACGTCATCGGCAATCAATAAGTCTGCACGACTACCTGTCAACTGTCCTGAAATACCTACTGACTTAATACTAGGAGAAATATCAGGAACAGCAGGACCGACATCAAATAAGTTCTGTTGGTCTCGTTGGTCTGGTCTAGCCTTTAGATGAGCTAAGAATGGTAGCGTATAGATAATACGTTTGATAAAGATAGCGTTAGCGTCAGCTCTGTCTTTAGAGGCGGAGACAATCTCTACTTTCTTCTGAGGGTCTCTCCATAGCGTCCATACAGCGTATGCACAAGTAATGAACGACTTAGCTACACCACGGAACCCCTCAATGATAAAGCGGTCATTTGGTAAGTTCTGTAGTGTATGAGCTATGTCGTATTGGATAGGTGTAGGGTCAGGTAGACTAATCATCTTCCATACCATGTATATGAATACCCTAAAGTCCTCTTTAGCTTTCGCTATCTGTTCTTCAGTCCACTCCATTAGTGATCACCATAGTGCTCGTCCATGAGTGTCGGAGGGTCAAACACTGGAATTTCATGTGTCTCTCTCTTGACTTCAATAGCAAGCTCAGGGGTGGTCTCCAATTTATTGTCTCGTAGAAATCTACGGACTTTCTCTAGGAATGATGGGTTAAGTCTTGTCTTAGGATCTTGCAAGCCCTCAAGTAGTGCGTCTACTTCAAGCTCTGCTAATTGGTCTAAAATCTCAGGTTTAATTTGCATAGGTTATTTGTCTCCTTTCTTTCGTGTAGCATTAAGGTCTAGCTTGTTTACCTTTACAACTCCTTTAGGTGTCTTTCCCATTCTGTAGTCCCATAAAGGACAATCTTCTACTGTGCAGTTGTCGACTTCTTTAGTGTCGTTACAGCAACAATCTAAACATTTAGCTCTGATAGCTTTCATTTGTGTTCTAATTACTTTAGCCATAAGTTCTCCTTAGCGTTCTAATTCATGCTCAAATATAATCTCTGTACGCTTCGCATTGATAAGCATTACAATGCTGTGATGTGCAGGTGCTTTACTATCCTCACCATCTTCACTGATAAACTTGATACGTTTAGTCGGTACATAAATAGCTATATTAGTTTTCTTATAGAGTGCATGACGTTTTACACCGCCTAGGCTCTCTATAGGTAGAACTAATACGCAAGGTTTACCACTCTCTATACAACGCTCAATAATCTCGTCTTTATTGCTGTACGGAGGGTTAGTGATTAGATAGTCGTATTCATAATCTTTTGTTAGCCAATCGTTTATTCCATAGATGGCTTGTGGATCATAATCTTTGGTTATGACTTTATAGAAATTGCTTTTTTGTGTCGAATGGTAGACATATATGGTCGCCCCTTTTAGGTGGGAATACTTTAAGCATTGTCTTAACTGTTTCCAGTGGTGTGTACCATTCATCTGTCTTGCTCCCTTTAATTAGTGCTTGTCTCAATGTGCCTCCTTAGGAATATAAAAAAGCCCCCTACGGAATATCCATAGAGGGCTATTGGTTAGAACCAACCAGTAGCGGTTAGTGTTGTTCTTTTTGTATGTTCTTTTTGACTGTAAAGGTCAGCCTTAAGGTCTACGTCAAACTTAGGTGTTTGGTACGACAATCTAGCTCCAGCTGTAATTGCCTTATCATTGTTAAAGTCTGTCTCGACATAAATGCCTTTCTTAAAGCGTGGCTGTTCAGGTACTCTTAGGTCTAGTACTGCTTCATGTGTTTCAGTTACTACTAGCTTTCCATTGTCTAACTTATGTTCTTCCTTTACGTTGTCTGTAGCTATCTCATGACGCTTGCCATTAACATTGACTACAAGTGGCTGTTGTTTAGTCGTGAATTGTACATCGGTATCCTCACGAACTCCAGTAACAGGGTCTACAGCCTTTGGTAAGTACTCAAAGGTAGTCGTCTGTTTTCTCTCATGTTCTACATGGATAGGAGCCTTTGGTGTGTATGTAGGCTCTTCAGGAACCTCATGAGTGTTAAAGCGGTACGCTAGGAAGCCTACGACAATCACAAGTACAAGCGGTATGATTACCTTTAGCCAGTTCTTAATCGTGTGTTTGTTCGGTACTCCACTCATTGATATACTCCCTCACTCTCTGTCTAATCTGCCAGCCTAAGCCATATAAGTCCCATCGCATATCAGGATCGTCATCATGTAAACCATAACCATCGAAGTCAGCTACTTCAGCGTGTGTCCATACGTTCCCCTCAGGGTAAATACCGATTTCTACGCATAGCTTAGCGACAACTTTAGCCATCATGTCTAATTGGTCTTGTGTCGGAGGCTCTGAGCCATAATCAATGTTGCCATCAGCGTCTATAGAGGCTCCATAGCAACAACACAAAGAAATGCCAATAGCACGACTATTGCGTCTCCATGTGTGAGCTTTCAAGTCCATAAAGCTGTCCATATCAGTGTGTAAGCTACCATCAGCGTCGATGTTCAAGTGGTAGTCCCCAAAGAATTGTCCGTAGTGCCCTGCTGTCCAGTGCAAGTAAATCTTGTCGATTGCACCTCTAGCAGGGACTGTGTAGTCCGACAATTCATCAAATCTAATTTCTCTCATCTGTTCTCCTTTCGATTTCTGTAGATACTTTCTTAGGAAGCTCAGCCATTTTGTCGCCATCTACTCTGTAGTTCACTCCAATTCTGCTAAGTCCTGCTTCAAGTACTCTGTCAAATAATTGGCTTCTCTCATAGCCTGCTTCTTTCAAGTTCTCAGCGATACTAAAGAGCTCTGCAAAGATTACTCCTACATATAATAAAAGAGCTACAATTTTTCCGATGTGGAAGCCTTGTATCTCATATTGTGGGAATAGCAGGTAAATAAAGACTGCTAAGAGAATAACTGTGGAATAAGAGACAAATTTAATCATGATATTCCACTTGTATTTTTTACTTTCTAAATAGCCAGTCTCCCATGCTCGGAAGAAAACAGCTCTAAACAAATTCATTACTGTAGGGTAATAATCTTTGTCTTTACAATAGCGGATAGCAATAGCTGTCCACTTGGTAAGCGTATCGACAAATACAATAATGATAACTAAAAGAAGTGCTAGAAGAGCGTCTCCTAGCACTGCTGTTGGTATTAACAAATAGTCTCTCCTTTCTATTACTTATTAAAATTTATTAAGAGTGTGATATATACACCTTAATCATCAATATATTTAACCCCTTTGATTTCGACAAAAAACATATTGTTTTCTAGTATTATCCATTCTGTTTCTGTAGAGGAATAGGGGACGTTCCATTTAGAATGTGAATTAGTGCATACTAGTATGTATCCAAGACAAGGTGATAAATAAAAATTACCCCTGTCAGATGACATGAGTTGTTCTAGTTGCCATGTAGGGATAAGTATTGACTGTTGATACCAACCTGTATTATTACAGGCTTCAATAAGAATAGCATCATAGTTCTTATAACTATCTTTAAGATAGATCACGGGTTTACCATTTTTTAATACAGTGTTACGATAAAAAACAATTCCTGTTTCTGTGTTAGTTCCTGTTGTATTTGTGCCCTCTTTAGCCAGTCTTTCCCAGTTAATTAAGGGTGTAATAATAGGATTTTTTTGTCGCACACCTTTTTTTAGAATATTAAGTTGCTTATTGAGTTCGCTTTGGTTTGTCTCTATAGTGCTATTAATAGACTGAATTTCGGTATTTACTTGCCCTATTTTTGTATTGATAGAATTCAAATCTGAATGCATAGATATATCAAGGTTGTTAAGGCTTTTTGTGATTTCCTCTTTGGTAGCGATGATTTGTTTATCTATTTCTCGTCTTTTGTCGTTCCACTCAGATAATCGTAGAAATTCACCGCCAGCTATTTCAGTTACCTCACCTCTGACACGCATTACATCATTTCTCATCTGTTCAATATCATGCACTGCATTTTGAGCAAGTGATGTATTCCCTGTTAGTTCTTCTGCTATATGAAAATGTTGTGTCTGCTGTAGGTTCAATTCCTTAGCAGTCATAATAGAGCTATCTTTCCAGTCAACTAAAGGAATAGTTGTTGTATCCCTATAGATATACAAAGGTTTTACCTCTGTAGGAGTTACGACAAATTCTACTGTGCGTCCATTCACTGTGTAGTCCTTGTCGTACTCTAATAGCTTTCCATCGACTTCTACCTTAACAAAGTCTCTTGCAAGGTAGTCGAAGCCGAAGTTATAGCTACGCTGTCCCACTACTGTTTTAGTGGTAAGTCGTGGTATCATGTATTATTGTCCTTTCATTTGTCGATATTCATTGTATAAATTAGCTAACTCATCGTCGCTTAAGTCCTCTGCATTGCGTCCTTTAAGTTCCTGAGGTTTCTCTGCATTGAGCCCATCGGTCAACTCTTTACGCTTCTTAGGATCTTTAAGGAGTTTCTGAATTGATGGTTGATGTACTTGAGGCTGTGCCTTAGGTTGAGCTTGAGGTTGAGCATGTGGCTGTACTTGAGGTTGTGCTACTGGTATACGTCTAGCATTCTCCTCTTCAACTCGTTTAAAGTCTTGTTGCTCCTTATGAGCCATATCAGCCATACCTGTAAGAAATATTTGGATAGGCAAGTAGCGGTCAAGAGGGTAAACAGCAGTCAAAGCATTTTGTCCTTTACCATTCTTTTGATTATCTTCAAGTGCTCCAATAGCTTCTAAGCCAGTGCGTGCACCATTGAATAATCTTATAGCACTCCCTAGTACTGCGAATTGCTTAGCTCTGTCAGCTATGCTATCAATCAGTTGTCCATCTTCAGTCCACTCAGGTCGGTCTACAGTTGTTCTAGCAGTGCTCCCTCGTCCAAAGATAAGTGAGCGTGCGTCATCTCCAAAGGATAGAGGCGACAAAATAGAGCTTCTTGTCAAACCAGCAGTGATGATATTGTCAGCTGTAAAGGTTTTGTCTAAGAACTTTTGTTTACGCTTTTCATCATTACCATACATATACTCTGCTTGAGCTCTCATACGGATAGCCCATAGCATACCTCCTGAAAGAATGGTAGCAAGTGTTTGGATAGTGTCCTCTCTTTGCCAGTGCTCCATAGCTCGCATTAAGTGGCTATTGAGTGCCATTCGTGAAAAGGCTTTAAATTGCATAAGAATTGGTAAGATGTGTCCTGTCAATCTTGTATTACCTGCACTAAAGTGAGGCTGTAAGATTGCGTCCATAGAGTGCTTATCAAGAAACGCGTGGAACTTGATATAACTCATATTGTCATTCTTTTGCCATTCCCTTAGGCTCTTGCGTAGAGCTGTAGGATCGTTATGGTCTAAGTCCGACAAATAGTGTTTCACTGTAGCTTTAAATTCAGGTATATTGTCGATACCTACACGCTTAAATGCTCGCTCACTAAAGAGGTTCTTTCTGAAAGTACTTGAGAACTCATCATTAGCCCAGTCAATCATGTCAGGTACTAAGTCAGCCTTAATTGATTGAATACTATGATTAGTGATTTGCTGTACTTGAGACAAAGTAGAAGTCAATCTAGCCCCTACGCTTATGCCATCATGTGTAGCTCCTAGAGCTTCCATGTGCAAGCCTGCAATGTTATTCTCTAAGTAATTCCTGTCGGTTACTATTGGGTCAAACCAGTTGCTTTCCGACATATAAGTACCTATCTCCATTTTTCTAAAGTCCGCTAATTGCTTAGCTGTAACAAACTTAGAGTGCTTCAAGTCATGGATAAAGTCGTGTAAGCGTGGAATGAAATGAGTGAAAGCTCTAGCACCTACTTTAGATACAGCTCCTGCGTGTTCTGCAAGTGCCGACAAACCGAAGTTCATGCCGTTCATTGCATAGGAAGCGTCCAATAAGACTTTTTGTAGTCTGTCCATAGCTTGCTCAGGTTTAGGAATAACTTCCTCGAATATGCGTGCACCAGTGATATGATGAAAAGCTCTATGGAAGTCCTCATAGCTCAACTGTGCCTCTTTGTCGCTAACATAGCCTAGCTGTACGGCTTGCTCTAGTTCGTTCTTGATTTTTGTATCAAAACGATGTGCTAGTGCCCCGACATCATCTACTCCAGTTACCTGCTTGATTGCTATTGCACCACTTGAGCGGTTAGAGACATAATTCATATGGTTCATGATATTAGTGTCCCTTAGGTCTGTATCAAAACTAAAGAGGTCATTAAGAGCTTTCTCAGTCGTGCCACCGCTTAACTTAAGAGGTACTGTCAAACCAGTGTTCATTGGTAAGCGTCGTTTAAAATAAGCAAGCCTTTTGTCGCCCTTAACGTCTTTCATTTCGCCATCATCAAAGGTATGCTGTCCAGCTCTCATGATGTGGTCTGCGTAGGCTTCTGCTTCAGTTCTTAAGTCAATACCCTCATCTAGTCTTTCTCTGTCTACAGCTCTCTCAATGTAGTGCACTAAGAAGTTTCTCTTAGCTTCCTCATTAACGAATTTTTCCGACAATAAATTTAATTTGTCTTTAGATACTCGTCTGTATAACTCAGGGCTTCCATCGAAGTCCTCACTGACAAGTCCTGACTGCTTAAGGTTCTTTAAGTCCCACTCACGGAAGTCCTTAACGTGTTCTACAGCATTATTGATGGTTTCTCCATAGTAAGATATGTCTTTGCCATCTCTGTATTTCTCATGGTAAGCCTTGCTGACTACCTCATTAAATTCCTCTTTAGCGTGCTTAGGTGTAAACCATTGACGTCTAGGACGCTCAAAGTACCACTTCTTAAAATCATTTTCGAATACTGCTAGTTTTATTTTGTAGTCTTTCTGAACTACTTTCTTAGCAAGCTCTATAGGAATACCGATGTTATTCATGCGGTCTCTAGGATCAAGTAGCATTGTCTTAGCGAAGTGTCTCATGGTATCTGATGGGCTATTCGCTAGATGTCCGTAAGTAGTACCAAAGACTTTGTTAAGTTCTGCTTTTTGTTTGAGTGCTCCTTTATTACCTAGAGCCCCTTGAGTTTCCATCATTACTTTTTCAGGACTAGATACACCACCTTGTCCCATATATAAGTAATCGTCCTCAGGCTTAATTTCAGTCTTAATGAGTGCCTGTGCAGGTTTATCTGAGTGTCCAGTTGCTTCTAAAGGTATTTCATCGTCAGGCTTAAGTCCTACGTCTATAGAGCTCTCAGGAAGCTCAGGAACGTGTGAGACAAAGCCCTCGTCCATAAATGGTATTTCTTCATCATCTGCTAGTGGTATGTAGAAGTGGTTATCCTCTGCATTTACCGCATTAGCAATGACTGATGTATCCGACAAAGTTACATCATTGACTGATACTGAGCCATCATTATGCTTAGTGATGTAAGGTCTTGATGTATAGTCGTAAGTTTTCTCTAGTCGTCCATAGTAGTCCTTAAGGCTTGCATAGTCCTTAAGTTTTGACTTGAGTTCGCTATTAGACATTCCGTAGAAGTCTCTAGCTTCTTTCCACTCATTACTTGTCTTATGGTGCAATAAGTGTTCAGCCCATTCACCTTTATTGGTGTATCCTTTGTCTTTCACAAAGTCAGCTTCACTAATTTTAGGTAAGACAATCTCATCTGCAACTTTAGTAGGTGCTTTAGGAACAGCTAAGTCAGAAGCCTGCATTAGTGCTTGTTCTGTCTCAGCTTCTATTTGTCGTCCTAATCTATCCATTGCTGGTGTAGCACCTACAGCTGTCTTGTGGTCTCCTCCTATGGAATGGAAGTAGCGTGCTCCTGCCCCCATACCAGCACCGAATAGAAATGCTGTAGTATAGTCAGGAGTATAACCACCATACTGTTGAGCGACATATTGGTCTCCCATATTGATTAAGCCATTGGCAAGTCCTAGCTCAGCCATTTGGAATACTTTATTAGCTCCTAGGTTTGCTAAGGTGCGTGTGCCTAAACGTGCTATCATTTTACCGATGAGTGCTTCTTGTCCTACTGCTGGTATAAAGTTAAGAGGGTCTGCGACTGTACCTAAAATACCACCGATACTCTTTAAGCCGTATCCAGCTTTTTCTACTCGTTCTTGTCTAGCAAAGTCATCTCGCTTTTGCTGGATAAGAGCCCCTAGTTGAGCTTGAGACTTAGCATTTGCAAGTAAGAAATGTCTTGTCTCAAGATCATTAGGGAAGTACTTTTCGATTGCCTTTAGGTCGTTTTCATTAGGTGTCCAGTTTTTGTCTGCTGGTTTAAACCCATTGGCTTCCGCTGAGTTATAACCTGTGCGAAGCAATGCGACGGAACCATTGTTATACCACTCATTCAAGAAGCTATCTTTAGCTTGTTTCCAGAAGCCACCTGTGTTTGTATCGGCTAGTGGCTCAAAGACATCATCTGAGAAGTCGTATACTCGTGGTCCCACACCTTTCTCTAGTCCTCCGAAGCCAGCATAGTGTCTGCCTGCTTTGGCTCCTGCGACATATGTTTCGCCCGCAATGTTAGCCATGTCAGTACCATAGTCATCTATATCTTGTTCTCTAGTTTTACCATTGTCTCTAAAGTAACCATTGTCATACAAGATAGTTGCGTATTCGCCTGCTGAGGTAGCATTATGAATTTCAGGATAGTGTGCAAAGAAGCCATCATGTAGATATGTAGCGTACTCTTCATTACTATCAAAGTGTCCATAAACAGCTGTACCATCTTCCTCAGGCTGTAGTCCTGCTCCCTTATGATAGCCAGTAAGCCCACCATAGTTGTTGTCCTCGACTGCTAAGCGTGATGTACCATTACCACTTTCGTGTACCATGTGTGCTATTTGTAGCTTCTTGAAATAGTCTGATGTACCATATTTCTTTTGATATATGTCGGCTATCTCAAGTATATTGGGGTTTATCTCCATATGTTACCTCCTTTCTAATCTAAACCAAAGAATGCTCGTAGTTTGCTCTTGCCTTGGTTCAATGAGCTACCTGACAAATTAGTATTGATAACTTCATTACCATAGACAACTGTATGCTCTGTATCTTCACCTTTACGTTCTTCTGCTGTAGTATCATTTAGATATTGATAAGCTCTATTACCAATATCCCATGGATAATATGCTAAGCCCTCCATAGAGCCTGCTTGTCGAATATAAATTACATCTTGGTCAGGATCATAGCTAACCCACGAGCCAGGCCCTTGTTTTTCCTTGAGCTCATCTAATACGTGTCGTACACCCTCACTAGCGAACGCTTCACTTTCTACACCAGTTGTATTGAGGATAGAGCGTGGTAAAAGCACTCCATCATAGTTGACAAAAGAGTGTATTAGATTGCTTTTAGCTTTCTCCATAGCTTGGTCTGCTGTAAATCTTCCAGTTGCCTTAAGTATCTCTGCTTGGTCTCTAATAGCTCCTAATAAGCCTGTAGGTGTGCTATCAGGAATACTAAAGTAACCCCATGCACCAGTTCTTAAGTTTAATGTCTCTGAGCTTCCCATAGGAATTGTGTCTATGTCTTTTTTAACTTTATCAGCTGTATCAGGGTCTCTAAGAGCTTGCATACCCATAGCGAATATTTTAGTACCCTCTTCCTGTCCCATAGTATCTTGTAAACTTCCTAGAGCTTGGATACGTCCAGCCCATTTAGGGTCTAAGAGTTGGTGTATCATGTTTGGTCGTGCTCTATATAGCGACAAAGCTACTCCGACAATCTCAGGCATATTACCACTTTGATCCATAGAAGCTAAGGCTACGTCCATTTGGTCTTTCATAGAGGTTCGCATAGCATTGCCGATAAGTGGGTTAGCTAAGACATACTGTAAGCCATCATATTGACCGCTTAACAATCTTTGTCTAAGCATTTCTCTAGCACCGCTTATGAACATATCAGGATCAATACCCATATCTTTAAGGTCTGCTTCACTTCTTGGGAACTCCATACCATTCCATGACGCTTTACCTGCCAGCATTGCGTCAAACATTGGCTGTAGAGTAGCATTAGCATTGCTTCTAGCTAATTCTGAAGCTTGCTTCATGAGTGCTAATTTCTGTTGTCTAGCTTGCTCGGTCTTGATATTAGCGACTGCATGGTTGTATAGAGGAGCAATAAGTCGGTAGTCCTCAGGGCTCTCTTCTTTCTTCTTGCTGTAGTACTCGTCAAGTCCCTCTACAGTCTTGATTGCTTCAATATCCTTATTGAGTGCGACAAATCTGTCATTGCGTATCTTAACGGCTTCCGTATTGGCTCCATCTTTATAGTCCGACAAATCAATTACGTCTTTTACTCGACGTCTATCGTCGTACTCCATTTGTCCAAAGGCTTCTACTAGGTCTGCATTACCAGTTTTAGAGATTGCTTCTGCTACGTTTCCCAATAGCTTGTACTCAAGGTTGCTATCACTTGTTGCTGTCTCACGGATATTAGTGATAAAGCTCTCAAGGTATGGTGTACCATCTTCTACAGTAATGTCAGGGTTATTCCGTGCGAAGTCCCCTACCATTGCAGTAATACCATTGACACGCTCTAGCTTCAGTTGAGTTTCTTTACGTTTCGTAAAGGTATCAAATACTGCCATCTTAGTCGCCATATGTTGCTCTTCAAGTCCACCTTGAAAGGCATATTGGTTTTCGATGTTCTCCTCACTCATGTAGTCCTTAAGTCGTGCCTCATAGAACTCATCGAATGTATTGAATTGTCGTGGTAAATCAGGTTGTTGCTGATGTTGGTCGTCATAGATTTGCCAGTCGCTCTCTATGCGTTTACCCATCTCAGTACCTCTCATGCGGTCAATAGTAGCCACTGCGTACTCATTGTCCTGTAGATTGAACTTACCACTTGTCGCTAAGATTTGTCGTGTAGTCAAGCCCTCTTTTTGAGCTTCAGTCATACTTGTGTATAGTTGAGGAGCTACGGCTTTCGCTATCTTTTCCTTACGCTCCTCTTCATCATTTGTGTACTGCTTCCACGCTACTCCTAGCTGAGACAAACCAGTTGCTAATAGGTCTGCGTCATTCGTAAAGCGTGTCATTGGTGAGCCTACGGAGGCTACATTAGACAAATTCTGTTGGTATGTCTGAGGAGCATTAGGCATAAACTGTTGAGCAGTGCCTATGGAACCACTCACTTGTGTATTGTTATTAGCCATCTATAATTGTCCTCCATTGAAAATGTATTGATTGTTGTCTTGGTTATACCCTATTCGTGGGTTACCAAATCTAATTGGTGGTCGATAAGAAGTACTTAAGAGTTTAGGGTAGTCCATATTGATTGATAAGGCTGTAGCAAAGCCATTAGCACTGTACTGATAGATTGCACTATTAGTGTCGTATCTGATATTAGGGTTGCCGTAGTTGATTGCCTTAGGATCATTAACTGTATACCCTAGCACTCCTCTGCGTGTGTCTGCTAAGCTAAAACCATCATTAGCACTGGTTCTCCATGGGTTTTGACTAGCTGTCCTAAAGGTGTAGTCAGGTTCCCAGCGTCTCACTAGGCTTTCTACATGAGTGCCACTGGTACCACCTACTCCACTCCCATCGCCTATCTTAGAAATTCTATTAGCATTCATATTCTTATAGTCGTTATAAGCCGACATTAAAGCACCAGCTTGACTAAGAATACCGCCTATTAGAGTTGGGATACGAGGTGTTTCAAGATGAGACAAATATTCCCTAGTGCTCAGGAATACACGCTCTTTGTTTTGATCTATTTCATCACTCTTACGGATATAATTGTCTTTCACTTGATTTGTCGTGCGTAGCCCATCAGCTTTCGTAGAGCGTACCAATAGCTTGGCTGTCTTACCACTTTGGTATTCCCCAGTGCTGGCTTGTACGCTTTCCTCAAGTCCTCTTGCTTGCATACGAATAGCTCCTAATTGAGCTACACTAGCTTCAAAGGCATTTCTGCGTTCATTCTCAAAGTTACCTAAAGAGTAGTTCATAGTCTTAATGGCTCCTTTAGCCTGAGCAATGATTTGGTCTGCTTGAGCCTCTGCTTGTCTCCTTTGTGCTCTATAGTTGTTATAAGCACTTAATAGTTGCATACCCATTCCGATTGATGTATTGCCCCCTAAAGAGCCAGTAGTCGCTAGTCCTCCAGCATTCATAGCTCCTAATAGCTGTGTATTAGCTGTACCCATAAGGTTCCTCCTTTCTATATTTGTCTAAATTTATATGTGACAAGTCCTTGCCATACTGTCGTATTGAATGCACTTGGCAATGGGCTTGTATTGATTACTGTTACTTCTGTGTCTGTATTGCGTCCCATTAGTGGAACTCGGAACTCTCCAGTCTCTAGTGGGTGTATACCGACTTGATTACTTGGTGTACCGACAATACGTGCAGTCATCTTGTAATGCTTAGGTGTCTTACCAGTAGCATTTACAATGACTTCAAACTCTCCTGTGTTGTCATAATTGATGTGCAGGAAGCGTAGCTGTAGTCGGTCATTAGGTATCGTATCGGTACCTGTCTGACTTGTCTGTTTGATAAAGAATGTACTGTAGGTAAACTTAAATTCATAAGGTACACCTATGTAGCACTCAAAGTCCTCCAGTGGTTCGACTTGATGAGGGATAACTACAGTATCTTTTCCTGAGTACACTGAGCCGTTCTTAAGTACTATTGTGTACTCTCTAGGCTCAGAATAAGCGTCTCCATAGATTGATTTGACATCATACCTCATCTCCTTAGTGTCTTTATCAAAGGTACCGTGTAGTGTCGTTTTAAACTTCCTGTCAAGCATTACTCGGTACGGCTCTGAGACAAAATCTTTTGTATTATAACTAATTGGTAATTTCTCAAGGAACGTATTGCTTCCTCGGTTAATCACTAAGTACATAATAGAATTGATAAAGTCAGCACCGATGATCTCTCCATCGAATGTCCATCGGCTCCAGCTTGCCTGTGCCTTGCTGTCATTCAGGAAGAGGAACTTATAGACATACATTGTGTCCCTTTGGTTGTCGCTAAGAGCTATCAATAAGTTCTCATTGTTACAAGCCTTAAGAGAATAAACGCTATTCTTTAGGAAGTTCGGAACGTGTCCTGTAACGTCTGTAGCGTTCTTTTGAGTAGTACTATCGGCTACTGCAAAGTATTCCTGTATAGTCGTAAAGTCTGTCTTATGAGCTGTAAAGTATAAGTTACGTCCTACACCTATAGGCTTGACCCATGTGTCAGCGTCAAATTCAGTTACTTGGTCGATGACTGCTGTCTTAGGACTTAGTACTCCCTCAGCTCTCAAAATGAATTGTGTCTGAGCACTAAAGAGATATAAGTCTTGATTGAATGGTACTGCATTGTATAGCGTACTCACTCGATTGTGAGATACTTGTAAATCAATAGGATCTGTATCGACAATAGAAGTAGCACTGTCTACCCAGAAGTTAAAGAAGTCTGATGTCCTCGACAAATTGACTGCTTCGCCTGAGATAATACCTAAGCGGTTCCTAAAGAAGAAAATGTCGTTTATCTTATTGCCTATAAAAGATGGTGTAGGGTTACTATCCTCATCACCAGTTTTTCTTTCGTTCCAGTTAGCAGTCGTACAAGTGAATGTGTCATCTGCTTCTCTTCGGAGGATATAAGGCATTGTTGTAAAGTCATACTTAATAGTGATGTTAGGTTTTGCACACTCTTTCCAACTGTGTAGTCCGCTGTCATACTTTACATAGTAGTCGTCAGCACTTTCTTTCTCGCCTTTTACAAGTACTGTGAAGCCATCAGGAGCTGTAGATGGTAGTATCTCAAATCTTGTTGTTGTATTAATAAATAACTTTAAGGCTTCCCCATTGAAGCCATCAGATACACTTATACCCTTTAGGTTTCCTATAATTTGTATCCAGTTAGTACCTTTAATTACTACTGATCCTTGTACCCCAGCAGGAGAAAACATATCCTCTTTAGAATACGCTTTATCTTTATAATGATATGTTGTTGTTACTACCCAGTGGTCGTTATCACTGCCTGCCCATCTACCTTTAGTCGACTTAGTAATACCATAGGTACGCATTTCGTCATCTGTAAGGCTACTAAATGTTTTCTTAAAGTTACCTGCAAGTTTCTCGTATAATTGATTAGCAATATAGTCTGTAGCTATCATTTTAGAGTGGCTCGCCGCTCCGCCATCAGGTGTCTCATAGGTGTACTCTTGGTCTTGAATATTGATTGTATATTTACGTCCATACTGCCCTTGACGAATGACAATTAAAGAGCCTTGTTTCTTCCAGTCGTCTGAAGATTTTTCATTGTTGTTCATTTCGACTACTTTAGTAGTGTTCACAATGAATGTATGGTCGGCTACTGTAATAGCCTTAAGCTGTTTATTAGGATTACTACAGGTTATATAAGTATCTGCTCCATTCTCCATCTTGACTGTTTTCTCATTGCCATTGATGTCGAATATCTTAAGACTATCCCCAGTGAAAGCGACAATATATCTTTCTGTTTCATCACGATTGATAAGGTGCACTTTAGTTTTCAGTGGTAGTGCTGGTAGTCTCCTAACGTGTTGTGTAGGAGGTCTCTTTTGTAAACCACCTGCTTCTGTAGAGAAACCATTAATCTGCTCTTCTAGTTGCTCTGCATGACGCAACTTAGGAGGCTGTTGAGATATACCTGCAATGAGGTTCTTTATTGTTTGTTGTATAAGTGGCATTAGTTACCCCCTATTCATGTAGTTCTGTATAGCAGGGTTCATGAGTACATTAGATTGCTCTAAGGTAATCTCTGCTTCCATCATCTGCATATATGCTTGAGCTTCTTCTTGTTGTAGCTCTTGCATGATTGTAGGATCGCCTAAGTAACGTGCGACAAAATGGTGAGCTGTCCTCACTGTGATATATTGTCGGAATACCTGAGGCATTTCCTCGAATGGTACATATTGAATTACTTTAGCTGTCAGTGGTGCATTAAAGCGGTCTGTATTGTTGGTTACATCATATAGCCAGTTATCACGCTTCCTCACGATACGCTTATCGTCGAATTGGATAAACAAAATAGTGTCGTCCCATAGGATACGCTTAGTGTGGTCGTCAGGTGTCATAGCGTAGTTCTCAATAGTATTGAAAGTCCAGCCCATCACCTGAATAGCTCTTGTCTCAGCTTCTAGCATACGAACGGCATTGATTGTATCGACATTCTCACTGTTTTCTAAAGTGTCTACAGGAGCCTCACCCATAGCTCCGCATATTTCATTCACTGCGTCCAGTTTGGTTAGTGGTGTTAAAATCATATGTTCTCCTTAGACAAAAAAGGGGATAGCCATAAGACTACCCCCATAGAGTTGTTAAAGATTATTTTGCAAGGATAATACCGCTTGCTTCAGGACGTAAACCGCCATGACCTACAGCGTTCTTAGCAATAATCATATCAGCTTGCAATTCAGGACGACGTGCGTGTTCTAATTGCAAGTCTTTAAGTTTTACAGTTGCTACTGCTGTACGATGTGCGCAAACAGCTAATGCACCTGCATAATCTGTAGGGAATTCATGACCCTCAGGAGCTGTGCCAAGCATACCTGTTTTGTCTGCACCGCCTGCTTTCAAGTGAGGTACAGCGATGATTTTGAAACCGCAAAGTTTATCAATGTTACCATCGACAATAGAAGCTACTGCACCATAGTCTCGGTTGATAGCGTCTTTAGAAGTGATGATAGCACTCTCTACTTCAGGTGTGATGTATGCAAAGCGTTCTTCTTCAGGAACGTATTGAGTAGTCCATTTAGCTTTCATTTCAAGCAAGCCATCAATTACCGCTTTACCAGTCTCGTAATTAATACCAGCACCACCTGTAATGGTTTTCTCTACGACAATACCTTTGCCTAAACCAGTGATATTCTCAGTATTCGCTTTAACCAACTTAGCGATTTCTGCTACTGTAGCACCATCGGCTGCGATTGCCAATGCTTCGCCTAATTGTTTAGCGTACTCACCACGAACGTCATAATGGTTCATTGCTTCAAAGATGTCTGTAATCAATACATCAGATGTCAATAAGCCATCAATGTTGATTACTACTTCGTTGTGTGGAATTGCTTCACGCAAGTCATCAAGGTTAGAACCTGCTGGCAAGTAATGAGCTTTACCACGACCCATTACAGGGAAAGATGTAGACTTACCGCTGTCAATAGTTTTAATCATGTGGTTATTCATTACTTTAGAAGCTCGTGTGAAAGCTGTTAAAACCTCACCACTGAATACTTTTAAGAATAAGGCTAATTGATCGCCTGTGTTTTGTTTAGCACCTTGTTGTTGATAATTTGTTACTCCAGCCATTAATTAATTTGTCTCCTTTTTACATTGTAAAATCACTGTTCATAATTTTTGTCTCTACTTGTTTTCTGTAGATTGGGTCTGTAGAGTATCGTGGATCACTGATAGCCTCTACCATTTGTTGCTTTGTTTGGAAAGCATTTGTGTTCGCTGTAGTACTGCCTGTAGTTTGACCTAAGATAGTACTATTAGTTGTGCCATTAACTGCCTGCATATTCGCTTTTACACCTTGGATAACCATATTGATTACTCCTAAGTTGCCTCCATTAATTGCACTATTAAAGTTGTCGATTGCTTGCTGACCTTGAGACTGTACGAATTGAGCTACTTGTCGGTACTCATCTTCGCCTCCTGCAAAGCCTACTACTGCGTTGTAGAACTTCTCTTGAGTGGCTTCTACACCATTGATGTATGCGTCTACAACTTCCTTAGGGTAGCCAGCGTTCGCTAGGGCTTCTAAAGAAGCAGTCGACAAATTACCATTTTTTGTGTACTCCTCTTCAAGAGCTTTAAAGTCTACATTGCGTTGTGCTAAGTCCTCAGTTAGCTTCTCAGTTGTCTGCCGTTGCTGAGCCATTGCTTCTTGCACTGTATTTGTCTGAGCGTCAACTTGTGTCGTAGCTGTTGCCTCTGTATTCGTGTTTTCTACTTGTTGCTGTTGAGCTGGCTCAGTTTGTACCTGTTGTTGTTGATTGTCGACTGTAGGCTCCTGTGGTGGCTGAGCGTCTACAATCTGAGTGTTATTTTGTGAATTAACTGTAATGTCCACCTATTGTGTTACCTCGCTTTCATTCATAGTGCTTGACATAGCTTGTTCTACTAAGGCTTGCTCTTGTTGAGCTTCCATAGCTTGCTGTTGTTCTTGTTGAATTTCTTCATCTGTCTTAATAAGTCCAGTAGTGTCGATACCTAAACTTGTTGCTATCGCTACTAGCCATTGGTTAATCTTCATGTATCCCATAGCGTCAGGCATTTGTCCTACAACGCTCATGAAAGTCATAAACTTATTAAAGTCATGTCCTCGTCCTAAGGCTTCCATACCAGTTGTGATTGTCGGCTCAATAAAGCCGTTAGGTAACTGAGCTAATTCGCCTTTAGCCATTAAGACTGCTAGTACTCGTCTTACAAGTGGCAACTGGAACTCTTGAGTTAAAATGCTATATACACCGCTTAGAGTGTCCTCAAGCTCACTTGCGACTGTCCTGATTTCTTCTGCTGTTACTCGTTCTGCGTTCCGCTGTACGACATTAGACAAAAGAAAAGCAAACGATAAGCGTTGCTCAATAGTGTCAGCAGTCGCTTTTGTCGTTTGCATATCAGGATATTTATTAAGTTGTAGTGCTTGAATATCTTCAATTCGACCACTTACAAAGTCGCCCTCTTGAGCGTTCTGTAAAAGTTTAGGTCTTGTGATACCATTAGGGTTCACTAGATACAATGTGCGTGCACTGATAGAAGCCATTGTTACTAGAGCTTTGGATAGCTTCTCTAGGCTCGTTAAGTCGCCTAAGTACTCTTCTACCATTGAGCGTCCATAGTCCTCGTTACTCCCTTTTGTCATTCTTAAGACAATATAAGGGAACTTCTCTTTCGGATATGTCTGCTCACTGCCTTTAATGAGTACACCATCGACTTCGCTAAAACATTCATAGTTATCGTCTATTAAGTCGCATTTGGTGTACACTTCGACTTCTTCATCGTCCTTTTTGTCAGGAACTAGATTGTATGCTTCAGGAGGCAATGTGCGTTTCAATAGAGTATCTTTAGTTATCAACGTAACTACTGTGTCTACCCCATCACGCTGTACGACAAAATGATTTAAGTCATAAAACTTAGTGCCATCTCTGTCAGGCGGTAGGAATACTACTCCATTGCCAGTGATGATTAAGTGTCGGCTTGCTTCCTGAGCTGTGGATCTGAATTGAATTTCTTCAAGATACTTTAGGCTTGCCTGTTCGTATCTCATGAGTGCTTGCTCTATCTCTTGTGTTTTCTCTTCGTAAACCTCAGGAGATGAGTTGATGAGCTGTCGCTTCATTTCTGTCGACAAACCCAATTTAAAAAAGCCCTCATTCGGTGGGAATAGGGCAAGTACTAATTTGTTTGTTAAGTTGTTTACTCCTCGTGCTCCAATAGACTGATAAGGTGTATTGAATTTAGTATTACCATCGTCATTCTTGTCGTGGAATACATGAGGAAGAGTTAGCTTTGCACAACTAATAGCTCGCTGTACATAAGGCTCTCGTTTACTCTCTAGTTTTGTGTAGAGCTCCTTAGCGGATATACCTTGGTCTTGAGGCTGTGTAGATTTACGCTTCTTTGTCGCCATCTAAACATTCACCCCATTACCTCGTGTGCCATTCGTATTGAGCCCTTTAGTAGCAATTTGTAGGTCTTTCTTACCTCTTGCTTTACGTTTACGCAAGCCACCGCCTTGAGTTTCTGCATACTTTTGATCTGTGCTATCAGGCAACTCAGGTGCGGATACTGCTGGTGTTGGAATGTCAGGTTCTCTACCACCACCAAAGAGTTTCTTTAGTCCTCCCATGGTTCTCCTTTCGTTTCTACATATTCATAGGGTTATAGTCATTGTCTGTGTTTCTTTTGATTGTTAGTGCTTCTCTGTTCTTTCGTACATAGTTAGGTGTCTCACTGCCTAGCTGTGCGAACTCAGGTGTCTCTGCTTGAGTAGCAGGTACGATGTCTTTACCAGTTACTTGAGGGACTGGCTTAGCTTTACTCCCCCATTTCTGAGCGACTTTATTGAGTACCAAACCTACTGCAAGCTGTGCCAGCATAGTTCCCATAAGTCTCCTTTCGTCTTTTAAAGAATTAAAGTCCTCTATCTCGTGGGTACATTAAAGTTCATGCTCTAGTCTCCATGAGTTTAAGACATTAGTTACTTCATCAATAGCCATGATATAAGCTATCTTTTGCTCTGCGTTTAGGTCTGCCCTACGCAATATCGTATGTGTATCAAACGCTCTCTTGAGCTCGTCAATGATAATCTCGTCAACTCTTGGTACTGGTCTGTCTAGGTTACTCATAAGCAAGTACCTTTACCATATCTGTACAGATAGGCTCAAAGCCAGCTTTCTTGTAGCCATTCATGACTAGCTTAGCTGTACGTCCTGTAGACAAAACATTGCCACTGATGATGAGCTCTGCCTCATAGCCTCTAGCTATTCTCTCTAGTTCTCTAATAGCTTCTCTTTGAATACCGCTATAAGATTTGTCGATACAGAATACTGTCTCTTCCATAATGACTGTCTTATCAGTCCACCAAAGTTTACCTACGTCAAACATTAGCACTCCTACAAGTTTCCCTGTAGCGTCATACCATGCTCTGACGTTCCCCTTGGTGTTTTGCTCAAGGAGGTGTGAATAGACTGCTCCACGGCTCCCTAGAGATAACAAAAGGTGTCCGTCTGCTTCACGCTTTAATGCTTCGACATAAGCCGTTGCGTCTCTCTCAGTGTTCCTTAAATGATTTTCTTTGACTACGGTGTCCATAACTTCACCTCTTTAGTTTTCTTATTGTAATAACCTTTTTGTAAAATGAATGATAGTCTAGCGTTCATCAATGCTTCCTCTTCAGTACTGCCATTGGCTTTATAAGCTCTTACTACGGCTTCCCATGAGCAGTCCTCATCAAGTAAACGCTTAGCTCGTACTTCACCAATCTTAGGGCAACCCTTATAGTTGTCTGCGGTATCTCCAATTAGTGTCTGATACATATGAAAGTAGTGAGCTTCTTCTTTTGTCGTATCGTAGAACTCATTACGTAAAAAGTCATAGAAGCGACAAGGAATACTCCTAAAGTCTTTGTCTCCACTAATCATGATTGAGTTCTTGTCTGCATTAATTCCTATACAATCATCGGCTTCAAGATTGTCAATCATCATGACATTAAAGTTTTCTTTAACCCACTCTCGCATACGAATAAACATCATAGGACGTCTTTTAGATTTACGATTAGCTTTGTACTCAGGGTTTAGCTCTTTTCTAAAGTTACCCTTGAGATCTGTCATAGCCATAATAATCTCGTATTCCCCCTCGATGTCCCAGTGCTCTAAGACAAGAGGAACCAGTTCTGCTAGATGACTGTCAAAGCTCATTGTTGCGTCAGGGAAGAACGCACTAAGAGTATAAAAGCCATCTCCCCAGTCATGCTCAGTCTCTGCGTTTTGCAACGCTAGATAAATCATCATGTCTGCGTCAATTAACAGCTTTGTCTTTTTCTTTGTCGCCATCTGTCTCCTCTCTGACTAAATTCTTTTCAGCCCATTGATTTAGTAGTTCTTTGTATTGCACTAAGCATAAATAGAACTCTTCATTTTTCTTTTTGAGCTCTTCAGTAGGTAAATATCTTGTAATACCCCAGTCGTCTATTAAGTCGCCTAATTGCTCATCAATAAGTACGACTGCAAGTACTTCTTGTAATTCTTTGTTTAATTTCATTAATGACACTCCGCCCAGTTCTTACCGATTTTGCCCTCGGTATCTAATTGAATTCTAAATTTAAACTCTTCTTGTACATCTCGTACTGCTAATTGAGCTTCTCTTACGACAACTTCTGCTATCTCTTGAGTTCTACAAGCTACTTGAATTTCATCGTGGATCCATGCCATGAGACAATAATCTCCGTCCCATGAGTGCTTTAGTCCTAGTGCCTGTAGTCGCTCTTCTGTTCGTGTTGTCCATCGCTTACAAATAAGAGCACCTGCCGACTGTAATAAGAGGTTCAATGCACTATGCAATGAGCGTACATATAGCTTTCTACCATCAAGTCCTTTAAGCCACTTACGTTTATATCTGCGACATCTTGCTGATACATCATAAGGAGCTAAGGTATCCTTAATGCTACTTGATAGCTTCTTGATTGCTGGTGTATTCTTTAGGAATTTAGCCTTAAGTTTCTTGCCGTCCTCTTCGGTTCCTCCGACAATCTCACCAATCTTTGCATTGCCACCACCATAAAGGAACGCATAGATAAATGTCTTAGCTTGGTTTCTTGTCTCAAGCCCTGCGTTCATTTGGTTAGCCGTATGAATATCACCATTGAGTATCTCATGAGCATACGCTCCGTGGTCGAATGGTGCTAAGAAATGAGCTAGGCAACGCAACTCTAAGCCTGAGCAGTCAATACCAGCTTCATACCAGCCATCAGGTGCTTTGAATAGTTCTCTACATTGATAGCCATAAGGTTTGTCAATAGCAGGTACTTGAGCTACATTAGGGTTACTATGAGTAGCTCGTCCTGATACTGCACCATTAGGGTTCACCTTGCCATGTATTCTATTGTCGTCTCTTAAGAGCTTGAGCCATGCTTGATTGCCATCTGCTAGTTGTCCTAAGCGTTTCGACAACATAAATGCAGTGCTGTATAGTTTTGCTATATGACGCACCTCATCGCTTGCCTTAGGATCATTGATGATTTCCTGTAGGCTCTCTTCGTCTAACTTGAGTTTCCTATTGGTCTCCTCTCCGTCCTCATCTGTCTCGATTTCAAACATTGTGTCTAACCATTGATAACCAAAGTGAGTGCCTAAGATATACTTGAGCTGGTCTCGTGAATTGATTTTAAACTCTTTGTATTTCTGTACAGGAACACCAGCTTTATATCCTATTCGCTTATTGTCTCTCTTAGGAATGAATATGCGGTCAGGAATTGGTGGTACATATTGAGTGAGCTCATTAGTGATACGCTCTAGTTCTTGCCTTAAATCTACCTCAAGTTTTATTGCTTTTTGTTTGTCGAATGGGAAGCCATTCCGTTCTTGCTTCTGCATTAACCATTGAGCTTTGTGTTCAATCATAGAAGCGTGCTCTGTAAAACCCTTATCGACAAGTTTGTTGTAGAGCTTATAGGTAACTACTACGTCCTGCTTGTTGTAGGCTAACATTTCCTCATTAAAGCAAGCCCATGCGTCCTCATTGTCCTCGCTGTAGGTACCTTTGAGTTCTCCTAAGCGATAACCAAAGGCTTGTAAACTATAGCGTCCATAGAGCTTCTTAGGTAGTACTCCTTTCCTCATTAGTCCGATGTCTACGTCTTTAATATTTGAGTAGACAAGTCGTGCTAGTATTAGTGTGTCGATTACCTTTTCATGCTCAAATTTAACTCCATAGAGCTTCTCTAAGCATGGAACGTCGAATGCTATAACATTATGTCCGCATATCTTGTCGGCTTTTAAAAGTCTCTGTACACCCTGCTCAATCTCGTTAGGTCTATACTCAAAGTACTCTTCTGTTTCAGTGTCATAGACTACCATACAGTGCACTTTGGTTACAGTGTCAAGAAGTCCGTTTGTTTCAATATCAAATACCAGCATAGTTCTTTAAGAGCCCTTTAAGGTAGCTGTTTTGTGTTTTCAACTCCACTATTTCGCTCTCCTCAATTAGTTTTTCAATTTGTTGCTTTTGTTTCAAACGTAGCCACGCTTGGAACTCAATAGAGATAGCTTCTAGTTTAAATAAGATTTTTAATAGCATGGTGTACAGTCTCCTTTCTATTTCTTCATGTAATTTCGTAAAGCGTGTTCTTTACGTCTGCCCTCTGAGTAGTTGCTAACTCGTCTTAAGTAGCCGATTACTCGTGTGCCATAATCAATCTTTTCTTTCTCACCGCACTTAATACAATGATCTTCAGTGTTTACATTAATAAAACCGCAGTTATCACAGATGGTTACAAGACAATTAAATGTCCAGTAATTACAGCCGTACTCACCTGCTAAGCATAAGAGTTTATAGGCTTGCTCTTCTGTCAATAACTGAGCAATGTTTAGATGACAAGCTGAGCCACCATCAAGATACTTAACCATTTCTTTACCATGTAGCTTTAAGCGGTCAAGGATAGTCATGTCCGTATTCTCTACAGGATAGAAGTAGGAATTGTAGCAGTCTCGTTTTGTCTTAATGCCATCTGCTTTGTCCCACTTAGCATTTTTAACACCTAAGTTTTCTGCTGGAACGAACTCAGTATTAAAACGAATTTTATAATCTTTGTATGCTTCTTTGTTGAGTGTATAGATTTGGTTGAGGAAGCCACTGACTGTCTTAATGTACAAGTCAGGATCTTTCACTGGGTCTACTCGCAAGAACTCCATGCCCTCAAGCATACCATTGATACCAATAGTACAGAATTGTTTGTCTAAGCTGATAAAACCTGCACTATAAGCTGGCAATAAGCCTGCCTTTAGGTAGTCCTCAATGACTGCTCGATGAGCCATAAGATACTTTTGTACTCGCTTGATTAAATCAGGGAACGCATAGACACCTCTATGGTGCTTCTGTAGGAAGCGGTTCATATTGATAGTGATAACTTGTACACTGCCAGTGGATACACCGCCTGCACCTAAGGTATAACTAAAGGTATTGTCTGCAAGCTCATTGCGTAGTCGACAACAACTTGCTAAGCTGTCTGCACTTTCGCTTTGGTAGACAAAGAATGATAAACCTTTGCTCATGTGTTTAGCTAACATATGGGCGAACTCATCATCTTTAGGCTTGCCTGTTTCTTTGTCGACAAGGACTGCACTGGTGAGCACTGGGTACGTCAATAGTTCTTTCTCACGCTCTTCTCTAAACCAGTTCATAAAGAAGTCCTGAAGTTTAGCAATGCTTGTGTAGTTCGCTTTGTCGCCATCAGGGAATGTGAATTCACCAAAGACACTCTCAAAGTAAAATTTGTCGAATACTGAAATATTCCAGAATACACTTTGATTGCCTCGTGCACTTGCTGGTTGATTGATTGCATAGACTACACCTTGTAGCTCTTGAGCAACTTCCTTAGCATTTGTCTCTAAGTAGTTGTCGCCATAACTCTTGCGTGCAAAGTGGTCGAAGTACATTAAGAATTCTACTGTTGCGATTGCACCTGCGAAGCCACTGGCTACTTGATAGACAAGATTTACGAAGCTACCACAGAATGACTGTAGATTTGTAGGAGCTGTCGATGTACCGCCTAAAGGTTTAGTACCCTCGAATAAATAAGGGAACATATTGATACTTGCACAGTATGGTCGTAAAGAAGTCTCATCGTGAATGTAGATAAGATGGTTCTTAATGTCCTGTTCGTATTGGTGAGCGTACTCACTACCGAACATTTTAGTCAACTTAGCTTCTACCATTGCTCGATTGATTTGAATTGTCTCGAACTTGTAAAGCTCACTCTCAAGGATACCGATATTCTTACCATCGACATTACTATTAGGGTCGACAATAGAGCCGTCAGCAGTGTTGAAAGAGCTCATATAGTTTTTGATAAAGTTGACCTTTGTTTGAATTTGGTCGTCTGTCAGTTTATTTAAAAGTTGTTTAGCCATTAGTCTCCTTAGTGAAAAATGATGTAATATTTGTCCATTCGCCATTAGGCAATTTGTAAAACATTTTTTGATTTGTCGTAGGGCTTGCTAAGCCTCCTTGACATTCAATGTATCTCCCTACTTTTAGCCATGTTAAGTCCTCACGGCTATAAGGGAAGTCAATACAACCATGGTAAAGTCCTACTGGATATTTCTTAGAGATAGGCTTTATGATTTTCTCTAAGAACTCTTTAGGATCAATATCATAGTTTGTTGTACCACCCATGAATACTACTGCGGTTATGCCTCTTTGAGTACTGATGTATTCCAATAGGTCGTCTACAGTTAGCCATTGTGCTCCATCGTCTGTCCAAAGTTCAGGACTATGGCAACCCTCACAATGCTGTTTGCAGTTACCAATCTCAAAGAATACTGCAATTTCATTAGGTAGTTCTGTTAGTGTTACTCCTTTACCCATTACTGGAATTTTCATAATGATAACTCCTTAGCTTTGTTATAGGTTTTCAATAGAGTTACATATTTGATCTGAGCTCTGTCGTGGTCTAAGTGCGATAAGGCTTCTTTCATTTCATCTTTAGCTTCTTGCACTTTGTACTCTAGCCACTCCATGTACTCATCAGTTTTTGTCAAAATTCAGGTACCTCTTCATCTCTTTCTATGTCGTTCAATAAGTCATTGTCAGGAACCTCTAGGCGGTTCTTTTCTTTGTTAAACCAAAGTTTACCTCCTATTCCTGTATCACCTGTTTGTCGACATTTTAATACTCGAATTTGCACTAGGTTTTTCTTAACGTCGCTCTCGGCTTGTTGGTTACGCTCTAGTGCTATAATTGTGTCCGACAACTGAGCTATTGCTTGACTGCCTCGCAAGTCCTCAAGAGAAATGCTACCGCCCTCTTCAGCACTCTTCTTGCCATCTCCTCGTTTAAGATGACAAATACAGATGAGCCCTACTCCTAGCTCTTCGCATAGCTGTCTTAAGCGTGTCATCAGAATATCAATTAGCTTTCGCTCATTGTTACTCTCAATGCCACTTACGGCTATACTGATATGGTCTATGAGAATAAAATCACACTTCTCAGTTACAGTCATATATCGTATAGCATTAAGAATTGATGAGTTGTCTAGGGAACCAAAGTGGTTATACATTATGAAGTTGCCACTACCTAAGGTATTATTAAATGCTTCTTTATATTGGTCTTTGGTTATTCCTTTACGACTAATATGTATTGGTTTGTTCAGGTATAAACCTATGTAGCCTTTAGACGTTCTAAGGACGTTCTCCTCTAACATCATTGAGCCTATCTTTAAGCCATGTTTCATTACTAAGTCATAGCCTATCTCTCGGATCATCGTGGACTTACCTATACCAGTACCAGCGGTTAGCATTGTGATTTCACCTTTCCGTACTCCTCGTATCATTTTGTCTGCCTTTACAGCCCATGGTAGTGAATACCCAGTTACTTCTTCAGGCTCTTCTAGTAGGTCATCAAGTAACGTATCAGCATTGATGATATTCTCAGGTGTCACCTTTTTAGCGTTCTCAAGAGCTTCTAAGAGCTCATTACCTTTGTCGGCTAAGTAATACTCATTAGGGTCTTTGTATTGTTTTAATGTAGCTATACGGAGCTTATCAGGAGACAAAATGCCCTCTATATCTTGAGCTCCTTTGCGTCCTGCCTCATCATTGTCGAATACTACTACTACCTCATTAAAGCCCTCAAGCCACTTTAGATTAGCTTCAAATACCTTTCGTGCACTCTGTACACCGCATGGAATACTCACCACTGGCTCTTGATTTCCCAGTAGTTGGCTAACTGTTAGACAATCAATTTCTCCCTCAGTGATGATTAGTCGTACTCCATTGTTGTATAATTGCTGTCCAAAGAATGTAGTACTGAGCTTTCCTTTGATAGCGAATGACTTGTCTTTAAAGCGTAACTTTTGTCCGACAAGAGTTCCGTACTCATCGTAGTAATTAGCGACTTGGCAAGGCTGTCCTTTGTAGTTCGTATAGTAGTACTGATACTTCCTACAGGTGCTCTCAGTGATACCTCTAGCTTTCAAAGGCTTCAATGTCATATCACTTATGAATGAGCTGTCAGTTGTCTTAGGCTTCTCCTCATTGTGATTACGATGTGTCTCACAAGAGAAGCAATAAGTGTGTCCGTCAGTGTACTCTGTGAGTGCGTCAGATGAGCCACAATCAAGGCACGGAAGATGAGCATTGAGAATTTCTGATGTGCTAGTCATAAATATCCATATCGTCAATCAATACTTCTTCGTCGTCCGCTTCTATGTCTCGACAATTAATTTGAGCTTTTGCTTGTTCTATAGCTTCATTCTCTGAGACATTCTCAAGCTCGACTTCAAAGTACTTGACTTGCTTAGCGTATACTGTGATGGCTTTATGTTTTCTATCCATCATGCACTCGTATTCCTTTAGCTCGTCTCGTGTATCACTCAATGACTTCAACTCCTTTGTATTGCTCTCGCAACGCATTGAGCACGACTTCTAAGCTGGCTTGAGCTTCCTCAGTGATGTCAGATAGAACACTAATAGTAGTGTCATAATTGTCCACCTCACCAAATGCTACTGCTTCCTCAGGTCGGAACTTATTGACTGTCCCATCTGCTGTGATTAAGTAGTGGTGAGGGAAGAACAGGTAGCCTGCTTTTTGACTGTTTCTCAAGATGACTTGAGGATCTTTGTCGTGTAATGCGTACTGCGTTACTTTAATGTATTTTGTTTCTTTACGTTCTTTAAGTTTTCCGTATGCTTTAATTCGTTTTACCTCCTTTCTCTTCTATCCATTTCTTAGGTATTGCTGTACCGATATGATACTTAAAGTCATTCTTTTTGCACCAATCACTGTACTTGTTAGCTTTTGTCTTATTGCTGATATAATTGTCTCTCATGAATAGGAAGCGAATGTCTAGCTCAGGGTGTTGCTTCTTGATTGCTAAGTGCTTACTTCTGTCCTCAGGTAGGAACAGCCCTTTGGCTTCGACAATAATTCCATTCGACAATATAAAGTCAGGCTTATAGTAGTGAGTGGTCGTGTATGGTACCCTTAATGTTTCATACTCAAAGGGTACCTTAGCTTTCTCAAGGTTAGCTTTTACCTTGCTCTCAAAGCCACTTCTAGTACTCTTGTCGGTACGCTTTTTAAAGCCTCCTAAGCGACTAAAAGTCCAGCCCTTAGCCATTCGTTACCACTCTACTGCTTCGTCATCAAAATCATTATCAGGCTTTTCTGCCACTTCAAAGCCGAAACTTTCTGCTGTAGAGCCACCGCCTGTATATTCTTTGAGTTCTTCTACAAGTACTGCATTTAATCGCAATGTAATGCCGTAGTTCTTAGAGCTCATGATGTATGGATCTGCTGTTACCTTTACTTTGACTTTGGAACCATTACCAATCTTTGTGCCTTTAGCTAGTGGCTCACCATACTTGTCGAATACTCGCAATGTGCGTTTGACAAGTTCGCCTGTTGCTTTGTCTTTAAACTCATGCTTTGTCTTAGCTTTAAAGCACTCACCATACTCTTTGTCCTCTTTGACTGCTAAGTTGATTGGTACTTTGCGGTTTACTTTCTTGTCTAATTGAGCTTCTGCTTCATTGAAGAGCTCCTCAAGTGCGTTCTTGAAAGCCTCTGTTTTCTCATCGCTCTCAAGTTTTACCATGATTGAGTAACCAATCTCTTTCCCCTCGTATGTCTCAGGGCTGTCAGTGTGAGCCCAGCAAGCTGTACCACTGAGCATAAAGTCTTTACCTAGTTTTTGTTTTGCCATTTATTATCTCCTTTTGACAAAAAAAATAGAGCACTCATTAAGAGTGCCCTTAGAATATATTTGTTACTTACCTGTAGAACCGCTTTCAGTTCCTCGTTCAGTATCTTCGATTACTTCACCCTCGACAAAAGTCATTGGTGTTGTTTTCTCAAGCCAGCATTGAGCAATTCTCATGCCTTGCTCTAGCATTACAATATGTTTACTGTAGTTGCGTACAAAGAGCATTACTTCGCCTCTAAAGTCCTCATCTACAATACCCTCAATGTTTGCTAAGCTGATTGGATAGTCTCGCCCTACACTGGAACGCAACTGGATCCGTAATGTGTGCCCTTTAGGAATTACTACTTTAAAGCCTAAGGGAATTTCTGTAGCTTTCGTTTGTACTGTTACTGGTGGTACTGAGACTGTCATTGGAATTGTAATGTCTAAACAGCCTGCTCCCTCAGTTTTTGCTTCAGGGACTACAGCTCCCTCTCGGGTTAGCTCGATGAGTACTTGCTCATCATTGATTGTAATTGTTTCTTCTTGTGTTTTCTTTGGTCGTGCCATTAGTTCTCCTCTTCTACTTCTAAATTCTCACCTTTAAGCCCTTTGATGTATGCTTGTAATTCTTTTACTTTTGCTTCTGCTTTGGCTTGTTGTTTTTCAGCCCATTTTTCATTCCATTTAGCACTCCTTAATTCACTCTTTAGTTTTTCAATTTGTTCCATTAGTTCTTTGCGTTTAGGTTTGCTTTCAATTACTTTTGTTTCTTCCATTTAGTTCTCCTTTTTAATTTTTATATCAATATAAGCCCTTAGTGCTCTATTGTCTCTATCTACTTCTTCTACATAGTGCTTTACCATTCCAAAGTATCGCTTAAGTCTTTTTGTTTCATCTATTACTGAATTGTCTTTTTCATTAATTTCAGCGACAACTTTATCGAACCTCTCTTCGATTGCCTTTAGCTCTTTCATTTAGTACTCCTTTACTTTGCTTGTTTAATAATGGTCGTGATGATTTCTTGAGCGTGGCTTAAGTTATCAGGTGTTACTTGATTGGCAATGTACATAGCAATTAGAGTTTCTTTAGATGGAATAAAGATAGCTAATAGAGTGCTAATAATAAACACTGCCCATACTCCTTTTACTATTGTAGTACCTGTGGCTTTACGGAAGTCATCATCTAGGTATAATATAATTAGTGCTGACATTGTAAACATTGCTACTACAGATAATACAGCAATAAGTGTGTCTACTAATGGTAAAGCATAGATTATCCATGGGCTAATGATTGGTTCCATCTTAGTTCTCCCCTACAATTCTAAAATAACGTCTAAAGTAAATATCATTTGTTATAGCTACTCGTGTTAATTCTGTCATATATTTCTTGTCAATTCTTTCTACTGTAGTGCTTAGCCATGTTTTTTCAGCTAGTTCTACTTCATTGTAGTCATTGTTGTTGGTTGTATAATCTTTCATTACGACTACCTCAGTCCCTACTGGTAGTAGTTCTTTAAGTTCTTCTACAGTAAATGTCTCAGCGTCATACCACTTGTTAGGCTTTAAGGTTTTCTTTGGTTCTTCTTCTAGTAATTCAATATCACTTTCTTTAATTGTCCATACGTTCTTACAGTCTACACCATCAATGGTTTTATGTGCTGTCCACCCTTTTGTTTTGTTATCTAATTTGATTATGTAATTCTTCGCATGACTGACTTGCGGTGTTGGTGTCCTAACAATTACTCCTTTTTCAGTCTGTTTTAACCATGTTGCCTTTACACGATCACCTACTTTAAACTTATGTTTACCATAGATACGCTCAGCGTCCTCTTTAAGGAATTCATCTGTCTCTTTCTTTTCTATGACTTCAATTAGTTTCTCAGTATAGTGCTTGATTTTCTGAGCGTCCGTTAAGGCTTGCCCTTTGTCTCGCAAGGTATACTTAATGATATTACCTTTTAGGTATGCGACAAATTCCTCAGTGGTGAAATTTCTTTCCATGATTTCCCAAGGTTGAATGTTTAGTTCTTCGTAATGTTTGCTATTTGTATTCATTATGTTATCTCCAGTTTCCAGTTATGTATGTTTGAATTAAGAATAATAATTGTAGTCGTCTGTAGTGGACTTGTTGTGCTCTAAAGTTTTTACTCATTAGTCCTCCTAAATCACTCTAAACCAATTTCTAGAAAATACGTCCCCTATTGATAAAGCTGTTTTTCCATTTCCATTTTTAGTAATGTATTCTATTCTTGCAGGTTTAACTTCTTTTAATTCAGGTCGCATTTCATCTCCATCTTCTATTGGGTATTTTAAGACTTCTACTAAAACTCCTGTTCCTAATTTGTCTAAAAGCTCATCGACATAAAAGTCTGAGGCTCTATACCATTTATTCTTTTCTAATTTGTCTTTCTTTAGCTCATCAAGTTCTTTATGTAGTTCTTCATTAGCTTTAAATAGCTTCATACCTGCTTCTACTTCTTGCTTTAGTAAAAAATGTTTTCTAATGTTTTCTTTAGCTAATCTTGTGCCAGCTTCTCGCAACTCATGATTTTCTTTTACAAGTTCGCCTACACGGATCTCTAGTTCTTCAATTCTTGTTAGCATGATACTATTACCTCGTTTTCTTCTAGTTTCTCTACAATGCTTTTAACTACTTTCTTGTTATCTTTTGTTCTTAAAAACCTCAATATGAAGTCGTCTGCACTTTTATTCGTGTCAAGTTCTACAGAAATAACCTGTAGTGTTCTCATGTCAATCTTTATTTTCATAGTGGTCTCCTTTAGCGTCCTAATAGTGCTATTGCTTCACAAATAACTACTGTTCCCAGTAAACCTGCGATTATACTTGCTTTTATAAAAGCTGTTTCTTTATCTAGTATTACTGATCGTCTTTCGTCAGCTAATTTTTGATAATGTGTTGTCTCTTGGAAGTTTCTGATTTCTAGTGCCCTGAGCTCTTTTTCCAGCTTGCTTATTTTTCTTATGTGCTCTACACAAAGAATACTTTCACTGTATCTTCTGTTTTCACACTCATTCTTTGCCTTTCTAAGCTCTTCTTGATATTCGTCGTAGCTCATTGTTATTCTTTTTGTCGTGTTTTCTGCGTTCATTACCTTACGCTCCTTTCTGTACTGCCACGAAAAAGAGGACTGTTGTGTTCCTCTATCTCGTGGGTACATTAAAAATTCTTAGTGAAAAATAAAGGTACTTGTTAGGATATTCTTTAGGTCTAAATTGCCTTTAGGCGGTTCGACAATATCTGACAAGTCCTCTCCAGTCATCTCTTGTACATATTGTCTAAACTCTTCAAGTGGTGAGTGCTCTGTATATAACTTATAGAGTTGTTCACGGATTACTTTTTGTAGGTGTCTAGCTTCTCCTAGTGATGTACCAAAGCTGTCATGAATTGTTGTATAGTTCTTTAAGCCAGCTTCATTGACTACCATCATCAAGTGTGTACTGTCTAGGCTATGGATAAAGTTAGGTGCTATCCCATTCTTTTGTCCATTAGCGTCCAGTGCTTCATCGTCAGCTACGTCTTGATAGTAGCCATGCCATCTCACCATGTCTCCGAAGCGTGTACGGAAGCTCTTTTGCACCAATTTCAAGTACTGTTGCTGTACTGGTAGCCCCAAAGGTGTCCACCAATTCACTGGTAGTCCATGCTTAGTGAGCACTTTAGCTAGTGCTTTGAGATACTTCATGCCCTCTGTAGCACTAACTACAGTGGTCTGTACTTCTTGCCATACCAGCTTTGCCATGTATTTTGCACACGGCTTCTCAAAGCGTTTAAAGTGAGGGTTGCCTTTTGTCGTATCCTCATAGATTTGCTCTTGGAACCCATATTGTCCGCTACCATAGGCAAGCGTCATGACATTCCTTTTGACTACTTTACGATTAACTCCATGAGCTAACCATGCCTGAGCCATGGAACGTGTACCGAAGTGTACCCTTTGTCCGCCTCCTACTGCTTCCTTTTCGACTTCATCAAGTGTTCCGCTTGTTGCGTCTCTTTCGACAATCTTAAGTACTTTGTCCGCTACTTGTTGGTATATGTCGGCTGGTCTTTCATGGTCGATTAGGTTTACTGCGGATCCGCCTACTTCATCTCTTAGCATTGCTGAGTAGTGCTGTAGTCCTGAGCAAGTGCCATCATAAGCGATAACTAAAGGGCAACTGTATCCCTCATATGTCTTGTGCTCTTGGTAGTACTCAAGAGACTTGACGTATTCCATAGCCCATGCTAGGAATTGTAAAGGCTCATCTGCGTCTGTCCACCAAAGGTAGTCCAAAGGTGCCTTTGCACTATCGACAATATTAGAGTGGTGAGCTCTCACCCATTCCACTTGTTCGCTATGCGATACTTTGTCGTTGCCCCATAGGTTCGCTCCTTGCCAGTAAAAGAGCTCTATATCTTGGCTATCCTTGAGTGGTACAGGTTCGCTGTAGATGATTAAAGATTTCATAAAGTCGTCCCCTTGATGGTTAAAGAGTGGTATTGGATAGATACGTCCTCTAAAGTCGATATTACAAGGGAAGTAGATTTTGTCGTACTCTTTAAATTCCTTAGCGTATCTGAACAGTCTCATAGCTCGTAGGGCTTTACTACGTCTTGCAATTTCAATTTCTAACCACTCATGGAACCGCTTCCCAAAGTCTTGCTTTGTCTCGAATGTGTTTCTTACTGGCTCAGGTGCGTGAGGCTCAAAGCCTGCTATACCAGCTATTCCTCCGCCTTGCTCAAAGATTTCATTAACTACCTCATGCATATTTTTGTTGATACGATATGGTGTCTCTTGAATTGCATTGACTGCACTATATATCTTGCTCAAGTCGACGTCCTGTATCTTCTTTATGTAGCTCTTCACTACTTTTGTCTTACCGACAATATGGCTAATTCGCATAAAATGCAGTCTCTTCCGCATTGCCCCGTAATAACCGCCTTGGCTCATGTCTGTCCATGGTTTAGGCTTCACGATCGTTGGTGTGCGGTCGACAATAAATTTACTGATGAACTCTGCATTGTATCTATATGTATCCAATAGAGCTTGAGATGGCTCTAGGTACAGTGTCCTGTCATTCGCTTGACTAGTCGTAATTAGGTCTGTAGATTTAATTAGGATATATAATATGTCTAGCCCTAAATTCACTATCACTCCTTTTTCCCACTTAACCCACTCAAATTTGTTCTTTTTCATTACTCCTTTGATATGGCTTGTCTTTTGATACATAAGAGTTCTTTTGTCTAAGCCCTCTTGTATCCTGTTTACTTGTGTTCCTGTTCCGTCCTGCTTTAGGTACGCTTCAGTTTTAGCGTTGTAGTATAGACTGTTGCCTACTTGGTAGCCACAACTTGATACACTGGCTTTATGGTCTGTCGCTAGGGTCTCATTTATGGCTTTTTCAAGCACTGTAGCACAAATATTGAGCACTAGAGCGTCCTTACCGAATGCCTCAAGCATTGCCTTGAGTAGCTCCCTATACTTCTTGCCCACACCTCGCTTTGGCTTGGTGTTCTCTTCTATCCATGCTCCGATGTTTGTCGCTAAGGCTTCGACAAAGAGCTTTTTCAAGCCACTGCCTAAAGGTTGGCTAGTAATGCGTCCTTGGTTTCTTGCTTGCTCTAGTCGTTTCTTAAAAGTTTCTTGAGCTAGGTCTGTGTAATACTTTTCTAGCTCTATTTGTTGCTCTATTGTTACGCTTTCCATATGTCTTGACCTCCTCGGTTGTTGTCTTTGGCTTACCGCCTGCCTACGTCTTGACCGCCCTGAGCGGTGCAAAAAGGGTATAAAAAATACACCTATCGACAAATCAAGGTTTCAATAGGTGTATTTAATTAGTGTCTTATGGGAATTTATTCATAGCGTCCGCAATCTCTTCATAAGACTGTTCAAAAAGTCTTGTTAGTATCTCATGTCTTACTGCGTCATCTTTTGATATTTCCCCTTCGTTCTCTTGTGCTCGCTTTTCTATGGCTTGCTTGGCGTCCCTTAGTCGTTCCATAGTTTTTGCTAGCTTTAGAGTTGAGATTTTAAATTCCCTTATCAGTGTTTCAAGTTCCCTCTTTTTCAAAATCTATATACCTCTTCTACAATTTCGCTTATGTCTGCGTACCAGTCGCCGTACTCATCAGCGTATAGGTGTATAAAATCTTCTGAGCCGTATGGGTTCGCTCCGCCTGCTTTTAGGTACTGGCTTAAGATTAATTCGTTTCCGACTTCGTTATATAGCCATGCTGGAATTGGTGCCCAGCCGTTCCGCTCTGCTTGTATGTTTGTTACTTCTAGTAGGCTTAATGGTTCTATGTCTCCCTTGTGTAAACGTAAAACTATTCGCATTAGTAATACATCAGCAATTTTGGGATGAGTTTTTTTAATTTGTTTTTCAATGTGTCCGATTGTGATATATTCATTCATTTTGTTTACTCCTCGGTTTCTAATAAAGTTACTTTAAATTTTCTATCTTCAGGATCGATGTTGTTTAGACTGTCTATAAGGTGTGAGGCTTCCCAGTTTTCGGGTGTCGTTCCTGTCCAGAAAATTAAGTTATCATCTCGATAAATGCATAGTGTACAGTCATCGCCCCATATAATTTCAAAAGGTAAATCTTTAAAACGCTTTAATGTATTTAAAGTCTCCACTATTTCATATATGAAGCCTTTCATACTGTTTGCGTGTACTTTAATACGTTTCGTATTGTCTTTTATTTCTGCTGTTATCATTAGTTGGCTCCTTTCGCCCCTCTTGTGAGGGGCTATACATTTGTCTATACATTAAGATTAAAAAAATTAGAATAAATTATCAGTAATCGCCCAAAGGTAAACCCCTGAGACAATAACCGCCAATACTAACATTATTCTTCCTCCTCGTCGTCCTCTGTATCAATACCTAAGCAGTCATAAATATAGGTATCGTCAAACCAAAGAAAATCGTTTACCTCTGTTAATGTGTTCAAGTACATTTCATTGAGCAAGTCCATAAACTCCTCTTCTTTGTTATTATTTTCGATTGTCTCAAGTGTGATAATAGCACCGCTCCAGCACTCTTCTAATAAATCATAAAAGTCTAGTTCTTTTTGAATTGTAATTGTGTTCATAATGACCTCTTTTCTGTATAGTCGTTTGTCTATACATTGTAATTAAAAATTTTAGGGTTTAGGTGTATTACCCTTACCTCTTGTCTATATTATATCAAATGTATATCTATTTGTCTATACAAAAGTATGATTTTATTGTTTAAGTTCGTTTATTTTTTATAGTCTTTTCTTAAATGTTTGTTTATATTGTATTTACATTTGTATAGGCTTAATGCTATAATATTGTATATAAAGGAGTGATAAATATGAAACAATTTCCAAAGGTATCAAACGAATTCAATACTAATTATTTCCAATATTCGCAACAGCCTATAGACAAAACTATTTCTTTCCGTTTACCCTCTGCACTTGCTGATGCTTTCAATAGTGCAGTTAAAAAGATGGGGGCTAAGAGTTCCGATGAGTTGCGTAACTTTATGATTGATTATATTTCTTATGTTCAATCTGAAATGGAGAACGCTGTTAAGGCTCAAACTGATGGGAATAAAAAGCCTAAAGAGGTTGTAGCTATCGAAGAAAAAGCACAAGAGCCACCACAATAAGTGCACACAAAAAAGCCTATAGATTTCTTAATGATTTCTATAGGCTTTATTTTATTTGAATATCTGAAATATTATTCTATCGCATTTTCTATAATATGGATACTTTCCGCAAGTTCCGAAAATTGTATTCATGATAAGACCTAGAAGTAAACATACTATTATAGCTATGATATAATCTTTCGTTTTCATCACCACCTTGTTTGTTGATTAATACTCTTGTTGTCGTGATGTGGATCTTCTACATTACACTCGACAAAACTAATGTGAATTATATCAATAGTATAACATAGAGATTAAATGAAATTGTAATCTATTTATTAGACAAAAGTATAACCAACTGTGTGCAACGTGGGCTACGCATGGATACTTGAGTATTGCTGTTAGTACCCTCATTAGGACTGCGTTGTGCACCATTTGGCTTTTCTAGTTGTCGCCAGTGGTGAGTACTCGCTGTCCTAAACGGAACACTACTGTGTACACTGGAGAGCTCACTACCGCTTGCTACTGGGCGAACAGTTGTCGTACATTCGGTGGTGTGTGCAAGCTCCTCGCTAGGGCTCGTCAAGAAGCCCTCAATCAATAGAGGTGCTTGTGCACACCCAAGTCATTCCTGTGGATAACAATTGGATATACTTTAGTGTGCTAAAGGACTGCTGTGGTGAGCTGTGGTTATCCATGGGAATGGCTTTGTTGTCGTTATTGTTGATACCGAACAGCTGACTTATGATAATGCAGGACGTACTCGATAGATGGACTGTGGCTTCCAGTGGTGAGCTGTGGTCGTTCCTAGTGAGTTCGTAGAACGAACGTGAGGTAGTCCGTGAGTGTTCTTTAGTGGTACTACTGTGAACGACAGTGAGACCATAGGTCGAACTAACGGAGTGAACCATAGGTAGTCAACTGGTGAGCCGTACACAATTTGTGTCTACTGTAGGTGGACTAAAGAGTACTGATGTGTGTCTGAGGTGTACAAATTGCACGTCGTGATGTATTAAAAAGTAAGTGCTCGCATACACAAACTTAAGCCCCCTCCCAACGTACTTAGGGTAACCACTGGTATGAATGTGGTCGTGCAGAGTGAGAGTATGCTAGGTACTGAGAGTAACACTGAATGAGCCTGCGGAGTGCCAAGCGTGAGCGTAGGGACGACTTAGCAGGGGCATGGGGGACTGTGGCTCTAATCTTAATAGTATATATGGGCTCATAAAATTTTGTAGTATTTTTCCCTTTAGGTGTCTTACAGTTATATTATCGTTATCGGAAGTAATTACAAAAAAAGAAAAACTAGCCTATATTTCTATAAGCTAGTTTATTTTTTACAATAAATTAATCATCATGTTCCGATAAGTA
>PPYF01027605.1_pt1 | contig 40134 bp, 41 predicted proteins | sample 1559871 | NCBI WGS metagenome assembly PPYF01 (sample SAMN08240021, study PRJNA423297) | Human gut metagenome, whole genome shotgun sequencing project.
CTGAGCATATACTTTTTTGCCCGCGAAGTTAACCCCGATTTTCAATCCCACATATACGCGCAGAACCGTTTGCTTACGCCTGTTCTGATGTCCCCTCTGAAAAGAGATTCACATCCTGATTCTTGTAGCAAGTGGCAATCAATTTCTTCAAACCAAGGAATTCAAAGTTGTATGCGAAATATTTGAAGAAATTGCTGACACGAGGATCATCGCAGTTGCACAGCACTATCTTACCACGAAAGTGTTCGCGGTAATGGCGCAGCTCATTGTTTATGTCTTCAAGTTGAGTATAAAACTCATCTTTCTTGGCTTCCTTAGCCTTATTCAAGTTCTTGTTTGCCATTATCTCTATCCAAGAGATTGTGATGGCAAACAAAATCGTCTAAATCAATAAAATATCGCCATAGGCTGAGAGCGTTTGCTAAACAAACTCTACCTATGGCGTTTCTATTTTCGTTTCAAAATGAAATAATGCTGTTACAAACGGCGTTATTATTCAGGATATTGACTAACTTTGCATTTTGAATAAGTAACTCTTGGATAGAGATTTGGACATTTGCTAAACATTCTTGCCAATCGTTGTTATATACAATTACTCAAATTCTTCAAATGGAATATACAACTGGTGTACTTGCATGATATCCTCTAAATTTACTACTCTGTAATCCGTAATTCCATTACTCTCACAAAATGAGTTTATCTTTTGAAGATTCTGATTCTTAAAGTCACTAAATTGCCATTGTGCATCTTTGAACTTTAATGCTAAATATTGTATATATGGCACATCCACATCTGATAAGGATAAACCATATATACAAATATTTTTTACTTCATCCATTGTCCCTATAAAATCAGCGAACCTATGTAAGAGCGTATCAACAGGTTTCCTTTGTGCGGCAACACCACTGATAGCCGCGTCCAGTGCAAGTTGTTCATGGAGTTCTTGTCCTACTGCGGTATCCTCATAAAATTGAGCAAGCTCATCCGAAGGTATGTCTTCTGGAGGTTTGGGCAATTCAATGCTGTTCAGTTGTTGGAGTTCATCAAAACTTTTCCCATGCCCTAAAATAAACTCCTCGTCATAATCAACACAACCATGAATGTGTAAAATGTGTTTAGGATTGATATTATATAAATCTTCCAGCGTTAGAGTGTAGTTGAAATTTACAAAGAGAGCCTCTTTAGCCTCCAATTTTATTTTTCTGGCATATACCGGTGTATTCAGTTGAATAATCCAATCATGGAAATCTTGTCTAAGAGAACAGAAAAGTCCCTCTAATTCCTGTTCGACTGCGATCTGAGCATCATTCCAAGTCCTATCGCAGTGTTCAGACATCAAGTCTGGCTGATTCTCGAAAGCAATACCTCCACTATATTCTATAGCATTTAGGGATGCTAATTGGTTTTCAAAGTCTTTCCACCAATCAGAATCACAATATCCATATATTTCATCAAATTGGTTATACAAATCACAATCGTTTTCTTCTAACCATTTTCTAAAGTCCCCATATGAACTATTTATCCCATGATGCAAATCAAAACCATTGCCAATAATATACAGATTTTTAATCATAGTCTATATTTGAATACGTTACCAACCTGTCCATGACATCTTTAATGTCCGGCATTCATAATCAACCTCTAATCTTAACATAGAGGTAATCCAAAGATTTCCATCTTTAGACAATTGAGGATCGTAATAACTTTCGATTTTAGTATATCCAGATTTTGTAATTGGAGGCTTACCAATAAAGTCACATCCCTCATCAATTACCAAATGCTTCTTGACCTCTGTAATTGTTATTTCGTCCTCTCCGTCAATACGGTTATACAACGCCACTGAATCTTCACAAAATTTATTCAGTAAGTCAAATCCATTCTCGTTGAAATCCAATAAAATTTCTGCGTAATCGTGGGATCCAGTCGTTCTTAATTTAAAATCATTACCAAAACCAAATCCTAAAAAATCTTTAGCTCGTTGAGCCTCTGATAGCCGAGGACTTGGGCGGTTAACTATTTCATTTAATTTGTTTGGTAGTTTACAAAACGACAGTCGTTCTACCAATGCCAACAGAATGAACAAAGCCGATAAGGATAGGAATACCCATCGAATTATTTGCCAGTCAAATAAAAAAGCCAAAATTGTCAATAAAACAAAGGGTACTGCAATTATCAATAAACAGCCAGATGCAAACCATGCACAACCCGGATTGTCACTTGGGTTATCTGTTATTTCGTGATACGTATGATGAGGGGTTTCGTTAGCCATAATATGATTAGTCAAAGATGATTTTGCCTTTTGTGTAACCGTAGTTTGATTCAATTATCAAAACTACCTTTTCAGAGAATGATGCCCATTCGTGACAATAGCGGGTTTCAACACATAGGTCAGTGTCTTTTACTTGATAGAGATTGTCACCAATCTTCTTTACCTCAACTACATACTTGCCCTTGTCCACCTTTGTTGGTGATAGGATATATTCAACGTCAACGACCTTATCATATCTCCCGACAGCCTTCGTGCCGGATGTCGGTTTGATTACTGAATAAAATTCGGATATGTCATAGCTGCTTTCGGCATATGCAAAACGACACGACAATAGTAGCGATAAACAGAAAATTATTTTGCGGATATGTTTCATGATATTGTTGGTTGCAAGATTCTATTTTCTCTCATTGTCCGATTGTGATTGAAGCATCAGCAATGTACGTCCGTCTCTTTTCCCAGCAAAGAATTTTAACAATACTTGGTTGAAGATGTTGTCAGGGCAAACGGAATCAAACAACGTCATGGATGACCGTAATTTTGCTGCATCCAATTCACCAAATATAATCTTTGCATCGTTTTCGTCAGATGCCAATAGAATGGCAAGGAGAGTGTTCATGTGGTCACTGAGAAGAGGATTCTCCAGATAATTTTTTGCCTCTTCAAGATTGGCAATCCCATAATAATTGGAATTATAGGTATGACCCAAACCTCGAAGTTGGGGAAATATATACCAAATCCAGTGGGACTCTTTCCGACCGTTACGAATCTCGGCCAAGGCGGTCTCATACATATTTTCATGTGCCTTTACGAATCTGGTGATGTCGTCACTCCATTCGTTTTTCCATGAAGCGTGTCGTAATTGCATTTTGTTGATTATAAGAAAGCACACCGGGAAGTAATTCCCCGATGTGCTTTCGGGTTTCTGTATTCGTCTTAATAATCGTATTCGCGAAGTGCCTGACGGGTCTCCTCTTTGAGTTCTTCAACCTGCCTATCAATGTCGGCATCGTTGAAGAGCTCATCATAGTCGGCACCTGCCTCGCGACATGCTTGGCGGAGTTCTGCTTTAGTCTCATCCGCTACACCGTCATACATCTCATCCACTTCATCACATGAGGAATAACTCCCGGAATATGATGGCGTAGAATACGACTCTGAAGAAGTGTCGTAGTATTCCGTAGAAACCGATGTTTCTTGATTGTTACTCTCGGTCGCTTGTTTGGAGTTACAGCCTGTTGCCATAACAGACAGCGCGACCATTGTTGAAATTGCAAGAGCTTTCATATCAGATCTATTTGAAGAGACGGTAGATTTCGCGAATCCAAAGAACGAGTGATGATGCTCCCACGATGATGAGGAGATCGAGCGCACCGGAGGGGTTGAAGCTCCAGTCAAGGGTATGGAGCATGGGCTCTACATTGAAGAATTCGTAAGCGATTTCGGTTATGAATAGCTGGCCGATGACTATGATTGCGACTATTGTCCAGAAGCCGCTGCTCATTTTGAGTTTGAAAACGCTTTCGCCGGTTTCAAAACTGCGGGCGTTGAACATATACCAGAAGTGAGTCCATACGAAGATTGAGAACAGTAGGGTTGCCTCGTAAGGTGTCATTTCCTGTGCAGCTCCGATGACGGTATGGAACATCTGAGGAATTGAAGTAACTGTTGCATGGTTAAACAGCCAGTAGAATCCGAGAGTAATCGCGAAGAATATAAAACCGACGCTGCAAAGTTCCCACAACATGGAACTGGAAAGAATAGAGGCTTCGCGACGGCGAGGTTTTTCGTTCATCACGCTTTCCGATGGGGGCAAAGATGCCAAAGCCATTGCCCCGAAGGTATCCATAATCAGGTTGACCCAAAGCATTTGTGTCACGGTAAGCGGCGACTCTGTGCCCATGAATGAGCCGAACAGCACGAGGAAGCAGGCTGCCACGTTGACTGTGAGCTGGAACAGAAGGAAGCGCTGAATGTTTTTGTAGAGAGAGCGTCCCCACATCACCGCCCGACCAATCGAGGAGAATGAGTTGTCGATGATAGTAATGTCGGAGGCTTCTTTGGCAACAGAAGTTCCGTCGCCCATCGAAAGACCCACATGGGCAGTTTTCAGTGCAGGTGCATCGTTTGTGCCGTCACCAGTTACGGCGACAACCTCATTGTTTGCTTGCAGCGCTTCAACCAGACGTTTCTTATCCATTGGGCGGGCGCGGGCTATAATCTTCAGATCTCCGACACGTTCACGGAGTTGACCATCGGTAAGCTCGGCAAATTCCACCCCGGTAATGATGTTGCGGTCAGTGTCAGTCTCATCATTCCAAAGACCAATCTGACGTCCGATTTCTTTTGCTGTTCCGGGCGTATCGCCTGTTACAATCTTAACCTTGATTCCTGCGTCGACTACCTCGTTGACGGCATCTGGCACATCTATACGCACCGGATCGGAAATAGCCACAATTCCGAGGAATGAGAGGTTGTTGGCAACGACTTTGCCATTTTCAATCGTAGCATCCTTGTCGCCAAGTTCCTGAAAGGCGAAGCCGAGGGTGCGCATGGCCTGATTCTGATATTCGAGAAGCTGCGCATTAACCTCTTTATCGGTTACACCACAGGTATTTTTGCACATTCCGAAAACAATTTCGGGTGCGCCCTTGATGTAGAGGATATTGTTTCCGGTAGCTGACTTAACCACTGTTGCCATGTACTTGCGTTCAGTAGTAAAGGGCAATTCTTCAATGCGGCTTGCTTTGGTACGAAGTTGCTGATAATCAGCTCCGCGTTCTTTCAGCCATAATAGCAACGCGCCTTCTGTTGGATTACCAAGAACAGTTGGCTTGTCGCCTGAGAGGTCAAGTTGAGCGGTTGAGTTTACAGCTATACCTTCATATAGTACTTCATTTGATGGTTCTCCAAAGAAATTGGTCTTATAGACCTGCATCTGATTCTGCGTCAGTGTGCCGGTTTTGTCGGTACATATAACAGTGGTTGCACCCATTGTCTCGCAAGCGTGCATCTTGCGCACGAGATTGTTGGTCTTAAGCATTCGGCTCATACTATATGCCAATGAAAGAGTAACTGCCATTGGCAGACCTTCAGGCACAGCAACCACAATAAGCGTAACTGCCACCATGAGAGTTTTAAGTGTGTGAGCCAATAACAGTGACCAATCGGCACTTGTTGCTTCAGGTGTTATCATAGAGAACGCACCTATCACCATCCCGAAGAAGATGATAAAGAAGCCTACAATGGTAAGGATACACTTAGCTTTCGACCAATCTTCAAATTTCTTGATAACGAGCCAGAAGAACAGCGCGACAGGAACAATCAGAGTGTAGGCTTGCCAATTATTCCATCCGAGGAAATGGATAAGCTGGCCAACGATAATAAGCCCGGCGAAACCATAGCTGACATTGGTAATCCAATCTGCAAGGCCATCAAGTTGCTCATTGAGGGGTGTCTTGACACTGTCATCAATCTGGGCTTCCTCAAACACCTTACCCATTTCAGTCGCATCACCCACTTTGAGAACACGCATAACGCTATGTCCTTCCATTACCTTAGTGCCACGCATAACGTGGTTTGAAGGATAGGTAGCATCCTTATCGAAGTGTGCCGGGTCAGTGGTTTTGGCACAAAGCGGTTCACCGGTAAGAGTTGATTCGTCAATACTTAGGGTCACTGCATCAAGCAATTCTCCGTCAGCGGGGATCTCATCGCCGGTGTTTATGATAACAATATCACCGACAACAACATCTTTGCGAGGAATTGTTGTTGTAGTTCCATTGCGCATCACCTCCACCAACTCATCATCATTTACCTGATTGAGAATCTGGAAGGCTTTATTGGCCCGCTGCTCAAAAATGAATGCGAGAGTAGTTGCGAGGCCGATAGCTACGAAAATACCGATTGGCTCAAAGAACACTTTCCAGTCTTGTCCCAATCCGAAATATTCATAGAATGAAATTCCGATTGAAAGCACACCGGCAACCAACAGGATAATGATTAACGGGTCCGAGAACTTGTCAAGGAACTCTTTCCACCACGGATCCTTTTCGGGAGGGGTAAGGATATTCACCCCGTTCTTTCTGCGGCTCTCCAACACTTCCGCATCGGTCAAGCCTGTGTAAAGTTGTTTTTGTGACATATGATTGTTGTTTAATTATTGTTGTCAAGGTCGTCGATATTGACATTCAGCAGCAGTGGCTTCCGCTTCTTCAGCCCATTCTTCACAGGCTTCACACAGTTTGTGGTCGGCTTCCAACAACTCTTTTCCACTTATTCTGACAATAATAGGTTTGTCGATGGGTTCATCTTCATCAATTCCGATATATTCGCAATCGTCTATGATATGATATATTCCTGTATTTTGTTCAAGATAAAATTCCTGACAAAGAAATCTATAATATTTCTTATAAACTGAAGAATAATACAGACTTACAGTTCCAGCAATACATAGTAATACACCCCAAGCTGTTGAAAACTTAAAGCGTTTGGCCTTATGATGTTCCTTATGCGAGTATAAGTAGCTCTCAACCTTAAATTCTTTGTCAAGAGCAACAATTATGACCCCTACAAAAGGAATGGATAACAAAGTCCATCCCATCATGCAATCAAGGAAGAATTTTATAAAACTCCATTGAAAGAACATAGAAAGAATGACCATTAATCCCAAAACCAGGGCATATAGTAATGCAATTGGTTTTAGGTCTTTCAGAAATTGATACGTATTGGGTGCCAATTCCATTAAGAATGATGTCCTTCTATATTCTTCCATTGTTTTTTATTATTCCTTAGGTGCTTGCAATCCTCTTGTGGATTCAAGGATAGGAAGATTAGTTTCTGTTGGAACGTAGATAACCGTCTTGTTATTTAGGTCACCCTGCTGACGAACCCATAGATATTGGATGTAGGTGGGTGTGATTGAGCCATTCTCGATGCGGATAGCTTCGGCTGCACCTTTGGCTCGCTCTATTTCTGCCTGAGCATTGAGTTTCTCGGCTTCCAGATTGGCTTTGGCTTCTTCAATTTTGATTTTACGATTCTGTTCAGCCTTGGCAAATTCTGCTTTGCCTTCCATTTCCTGCGACCACACATTGTACCAAGGACGGATGAAGGCCATAGCAACAAGGAGAAGTATTATGCCGCCAACAGCCCAAAGTCCACTTTTGATGACCTTCGAGTTTATGTTGAGATTGTTATTGTTGCTGTACATTATATATATCGTGTGTTATTTTAGTTATTGACGTTTGGGGACATAAGTCTTGTTGCCGTTACTATTGATATAGTATTGACCTCCGCGAGAACCAGTGTGGATTGTATGGCCAGTTCCGTAGTTGTAGGCTCCGATTGAATAGTCCTTGGCACGACCACCGGATGTGCCTGTATAGATGTTAGTGTTTCCCGTCGTTGACCAATTGTCATGGTTGGTGTTGTTACGGGTACTACGATGATGTCCCTGTACGTATGTGCCATTGGACTTAGTGTAGCCATTGACATAGGTTGAATTGGTATTAGTGCCGTAGGAGGAAGTGCCGTATGTGCTACCGTAGTTGTACTGAGCGTTTGCGGAGAGGAGTGTTGCTGCGATTGCAACGAAGAGTGTCATTAACTTTTTCATCGTCAGAAATGTTTAAGTGGTTATTTATTTTTGATGATGCAAAGTTACTTTCCGATATTCACGAAAGCATCATTTCCATAATGTTTCAAAAATCTCCTTTCCATACGGCTCTCTTTTCTTGCAATGTTGCAACCTATGCGTCTTTGAACTTCTTGAATAGTTTGGAGTCTGTCAAAGGAATTGGTTCCGCTGAATCCAATTCGGTGACAAACACCATATTGTCATCAATATTCACGGAGAATACTCCATCACGATTCTTGGTTAAATTGTAGTCTTCCGGATTGTAGAGCGATGGTATATTCTTCAATGAGCGTTTCAGACAACTAAAGATTGGTCGCCTAATTTCTGGGATGCTCAAATCTGGTGCTGTATCAGTCATTCCGCCAAACAGTGAGTATATGGTACTATATCGTGCTTGTATCTTCTCCATACGCTTCATGTATTTGGAGAGGCCATCGGTTGACTTAGGTTGATTGAAATTTATTCCATCTTTCCCATAGCATAATAGTAGAGTATAAAGAGCTCGCTCCCTGCGGTGCAATCCGGTTGCTTTAGCATCCACATCAGGAAAGAAAATCTCCTCCTTATATGGGTCGATTACAATATGACTCCTTATATTCTTGCGTATCAAGAATATGTCAAGCAACTGCTTGTAAAATCCATGGAAATGGAATTGGCTATCTCTTTCCTCAGATGTGTTGACTACATAAACATCGCTGCTCAACATTTCACAGAATCGGTCTATGAATGACTGCACAGTTAACAAAATATCCTCGTCAACCTCTATCTTCAAATAATTGGCGTAGGCATCTTCTCCGACAAAACTGTTGCCTATCTTAATAAGCAGGGAGGGATATGTGTTTCGCAAATCAATAATTCCGCACTTATTACAGAGTAAATCTTTGCAGAATACCTCAGTGGTCATCTTCACCAGAGACTTATAAGCATTCTCAATACCAGCTTTGCTCATTGACGGAGCAAGGAACGACAAAATCTTATGGAATAGTTTAGGGTCTGTGTCTTGATAATGCTCAATAATCTTAGGCGGATATACAAAGTGAAAACCTGCGAGTTGAAACTCTTTGAATAGTGAGCGGTAGTTTTCCCTAATTGCCTCATTGGTGGCTGTGTCATAATCACTCTCAATATAGAGTGAGGTCGCAATGTCGATATTGAAACTTGCCTTGGGTATGGATAAAGTCTCCACCCGGAACGTATGCTCCGAATCAAGCATCAGTATCAGAGAAATCATAATCAAAGCCTCCGAATGGGCGCAGAATCCATCGCTTACAGTCATAAAACGGCAATCACTCAAAAGATCATCCTTCAAGCCCTGCACTCCGGAGTTGCAGATTGATTCCAGTGCATCGGAGAAGGAGACATATTGTGCTTCCGTTTCAATTTCTTTGTCAATCGCATACTTGGCACAAACCCTTTCCCAACATTCCATCTCACCGGTGTCGATGATACGGTCTGCCTTAATAAGGTCTGCAAAGATACGGGCGATTGCTATTTTATGGACTCTAAGCATTAACTATTAATAGAAAGGAAAGGTTACTTCATGAATTCAGACTCTGAGATTTCGATAGTCCCAAAACTATTCTGAAGTTCACTATCCACAACATTTATTTGAAGTAGATAATTCACTACATTTGAAGAGTTCTTTTTTCCAAAGTCAAAAATGTCGGTACTCCTATCGTAAGTTACGTTTGAAGTGAATTTGGCGTTAAGGGTACCGTTTCCATTGTCATACTCCATCCAATCTTTACCATACGCTAACTTTAGATAATATTTGCCCTGTGGAATCATCTGAATATTTGCCGATGAGTTTTCTGGTACAAAAACATAGCGGATACATTTATCTGTAGCAACATCCATTATTTTTATTGCCACATCACATCCTTTACCAATCTCTATATCAAAGTAATTGTCCTGCTGGCCAAATTTGCTTTTGACTCCATATTCTTTTGGCAACTCCCCGGATGGCTTTGTCTTTGGAATATACCAGCCTTCACTAATGAGCTTATTTTGAAAATCCGATAGAGTTGTTGTTTCTGATTGGGTATTGGACACATTATTAGCACATCCGCCAATAGTTACAGAAACGAGTACAACGAGTAATGAAAGTAGTATCTTGAATGTTTTCATTGAAAAAGGGATGTCAAATAGTTAAGAATACACACAATTATAATTGCTATGCCAATTATTCGGCACAACATAGCAATTGCTTTCTTGTATGATTTCTTTTTCACCATATCATTGGTCAGGATAGGAACCACTAACCAGACTACAAGACCGATAATTATCGTTATTATGCTCATATATTTGATAATAACAGATAGGTGAAGAAGTTTTGTCATTGACTCCACCCCTTCACCTATGTGATATTAGGAATGATTAGAATACGCCTTCACGTTTCAGTTCATTTACTCGATTTTGAATCGGCTGATATTTTGCGCCAAGTTTATCTTTACGTTCCTGACCGATACCATACTCACCACGGATAACTTTCATCGCCTCTGCCTCAACATCATTAGAGACTGATGCTGATTCTGTAGCTTTTGGTTGTGTTTGTTCGGGCACAACGTTCGTTACAGGAGCTTGTGCTTCAGCTTTAGGGTCTTCAGCGGGTTGTTCGGTCTGAGCTGCTTTGGATGCTTCTTCGGCGTTAGCCTCATCTTGAACAACTTCGGGTTGATTAGTAGCTTCATCAACACCTTCAATGGCTGAGACCTCTTCTACAACCTCAGTTTCGGGTTGAGCAGGTTGCTCTTTTCCCGATTTTGAGAATAAGAAGTATCCGATGATGCACAGAATAATCAAGCCAACTACCCACCAAATCCATTTGTTGGACTTGGGATTTTCCGGTTCGGGAGTGGGAGTAGGAGTTGGCTCGGGCTTAGGCGTAACAACAGGCTGAGGTTCTTCTTCAACCTTTTTGCGAAGTTGAACCTTGTGCTTGAGTTTTACGTCCGAATTGGCCATCAGTCTTCACAAATGAGAGCAAAGCCGGGGATTTCGTCGAACGCCTTACCGAGACTCATAACTCGGCTTTCGTTCTTAAGTGCGAACTCTCCACCCTTATTCTTGATTGAACATACGCAGTACACATGACCTTCATCTGATGAGTCTGCGAGTACTTCCAGATAGTCACCGCTGTCGCTCTTGACTTCGATACGACCGCCCTCTTCAGCGTAAGTAACATCATCACCTTCGATAGCTGCACCGTAATTGACAATGCAAACGAAAGCCTCATCTATATCATCAAGTTTGGCGATATTGATTTGTTCGCTTTCTTCACCACCGGGAGCGGGTTCCTTGTTGTCCCCGAGATGGAGCATGAACGGGAACTTTTCGAGTGAACCAAGATCACTCTTTTTCTGACGATACTCGTTGGAGAATACGCCACCTACTTCACCGTCTTTCTTGCGGAAGAAAAGACATAAGTCGAGGTCTGTGTCTGAGGTCCAGTAGAGGTTGACCTTGAGTTTGCCGCCAAAAGTGAAAGCGGCTTCCTCCTGCTTGCGGCGGAGGGTAATTTTCTTTTTAAGTTTTACTTCTGCCATATTGTTATGTTATTAAAAATTGAAGTCATCATTAGTGATTTTCTTCCCTGATGGTGCGATTCCGACTTGGGATGCGCTATCAAAGAATTCATCATGTTTCGGTTTGGACTGTGCAGCCCTTTTGGGCTGCTCTGTCCCACGTTGTGTATGAGTAGGTTTCTTAGGGGCTGGAGTCCCGAAGAAATCATCCTCTCCATCATTGGCCGCCTGGGGTTTACCACCAGGATTAAACCCGACTGGTTTACGAGGCGGACTGGGAGTGGAGGTAGAATTTGGAGTACTGTCAGAATCGAATGAGAAGACCTTGCTTCTTAAATCTTTCACTACAGAATGTTCCGAGGGATATTTCTGAGCGAATCTATCTATCTCCGCTTTGGCCTCATTGAATTTTCGATCCACAATAAGTCCATTGATAAGAGCCAATGCCTTTTCCTTCGCTTCTCTTACCTTATGTTCTTCAAGACGTTTCTTCGCTTTTGTCAGAAAACGAGACACATCAGCATCATCGCTTATACTTAAATATCTTTCACATAAAACCTTAAGGGTTGTCCAATCCTCATCAAAGTGAGCTTGGTTTATCTCGCTCTTTAGATGAGCAAGATTGCGTTTATTTTCTTCAAGTTCGCGTTGTCGAGAGATTAGCCGTTCCTTTTTACTTGTCCATTTACCAACGTTATTGGCATCCTCATCAATTAAAGTTTCACAGACTTTAATTGATGAAGCAAACTCCTTATTCGCTTCCAGCTCATTTAACTGAGATACTAGAGCACTGATTTTTTTCTCATGTTCTGAGTTTACAGAAGAAATTTTACTCTGGATCTCTTTTGCCTCCGCATTGGACGGGTCAAGGTTTAACACTTTACCAACCTCTGCAAGTGCTTCTGAGTATAGTTTTTGAGCAAAGAACATGTCAGCTCGATTAAGGTAGTTTGATACTTTCTCCTTAATATCAAGTTGGCGCTTAGATTCCTTCTTAATCCTCTTTACTTCATCAGAGTCGGGACGGAGTTCCAGAGCAATATCGCTTTGCGAAATCGCATCGTTCCAACGTCCCTCCTTGTATGCAGTTTTAACACGCTGAAGTATAGTGTCAAATTGCTTTTTATTTGCACGTTGTTCAGCTAATAATTGTTGTGCGTATGATAGTTTCTCTTTCGCGTATTCATCGTCGGGATGATGAGTCAAGGCGATATTAGCCCAATCTATCATATTCTCATAATCAGCATCGCTTTCAAAACGCTCAACATTCTCAATAGCATTTGAGTATTCCTTATCTGCCTTGAGCTTCTGATCCCTTTCTTCTTGTTGCCGTCTGGCCTCGGCTTCGGCTGCTTTACGGCGTTCCTCTTCTTCGCGAGCCTGTTGATTTAATTCTGCCTGAGTAGTCGCATTCTTAACAAATTTATCGGTAGCTTCGCTAAATTGGGCGCAGTCAATTTGTGAATATATGCTTACAACCTTCGGCAGTTCTGTCTCTCGATAGAAGACCAACTTACCGACAGGAACTATAAATCGAGCATTTATCGCAGCTGAAAATTTACTATTAGTAAATGTGTTGCCAATGAATGCTATACCCTTTATCTCATGAGGAAGCACATTATTAGCTTTGACAAAATCAGCTATTTTCCTGACAATGTCATCTACAAGTCCTTCTGTCCGTTGGTCTAAGTCTGTAGCCTTTACCGTAACGGGATACGGATTATTTGGAGCAACTGCAAAAGTTATATTGGATAGAGTGACCGGTAAATTATACTTACGGTTCTGAATTTGACCCAGCCATTCACCGGCGAAACGTTCTTGACGCTTATATTCCAATGCATACTCCTCTGGAGTGGACAGGAATCTGGTTGTCCGATTTATGTTTTCAACAACCGTTTCAATAAGTGCTCTCTCTCTGACATCTATACCCATTCCGGGCAACTCACTCTCTTTTTTCCGAACGAAAAGATTTTCGGTTAATTGGTAAAGGGAGTAATGCAGATTGTCATTAGTAGCAACCAGCACAAGGTACATCCCATCCTCTGTAAACACACCTCGTTTCCTTGATTCTTCAAGTGCAAGATGTGATATTCTAGCAACGCTTACTACGACATTGAATTTTGCTTCTTCAAGTTCCTTGATAAACTTCAGTCTTGCGATGTCAGATATATCAGCAGAGAAAGAGATGTAAGTATCAATCGTCCCATCTTCTTGAACGGCTTCTCGAAGATGGCTAAATATGTTGGAGACCTTGAAGATTTCCTTCATCTCCTCCGGACGATTGTCATATCTCGTGAAATGATGCTCGTCCGTTTCAATTAACGGGAATATGTCTCCTATATAATGGAGTTCTTTGTCTCTATAGTTGTTTTCAAAAGATTTACCATACAGCACTCTGCTATTGGCCGTGTCCTCATGGAAAAACAACCAGACTCTATCCTCTCCATTAGGCAATGACAATGGAATCACATTGCCGTCAATATTGACAGCAACTGTGATAAACCATTTATCGACGTATAGAGAGAGACTTTTCATTTCTCCTATTGTTTATTGGTTAAAGACCTTGCGTACAAGAGACTTCAAGAAGCAAGCACCCTCGGCAATAATAATTGGCTGATGATAGTGGAAACCTTCTCCATTTTTGTTGTTGCGAGAAGCCTTCTTATACTCTTGGTCGCTTGTACAGTAAGGTATAATCCTATTGGGAAGGTCTCCGAGTTCTTCGCGAAGTGACTCATCTGCCTTCTTATAGAGATTTGTCCGTTTGCTTACAAAGTCTATGAACAAATCCATGTATTTCTCAAAATTCTGTACTCCGGAGAAATCGAAATTGCTCATGTCTTCTGCAAACTGTTCACCCGATATTTCCTCATCAGGAGCGATGGAAGTAGTGACACCGTCTTTAAGATATGTCACACCTGTTTCACCGCAAATATCAGAATCTGACAAGGATGTCACTACTGCCAGTTCCTTTTGGTCACAGAGTCCTCTTGCAACTTCAGTCTTATTGTCGTTCTCAATCTCCTCTCGATAAGTAAGTTTGATGCTGTTATCTGGAAGGATTAATTGCAGACCGGCATTGACGCAGTTGTTATAAAATTCATTGGTAGTGCGTGTGCTTGTGGCGTGGCGCAACCAATGGAATATTCTACCCCCCTTACCAAAAGGTAGTAGATCAACTTTCTCGATGTTTCCAAGGCGGTTGTCCTTAATAACCTTGCCGATCAGCATTCCTGAATAGAATAAAAGCAGACCACTTACGTATGCTGGAATTGTGAACACGAACTTCGCATTAGAGGCCAGTGAATCATAAAATACATCATAGTCATCTTGTGTCTTCAGCTGATCAAAGATGCTGTTCAAGAAATAAGGCGCTTTATCGGGATGAGAAAGGACATCCTTAATATTCTCGACATGAACATCAGTGTTATGACCTTCATGGAATGTTACAAGTGCCTGACGGAACTGTTCAGACTTGATGACCGCATCAAAGAAGACTCCAGCAGCCAATCTAACAGAACTTTCTCTGAAAAGAGAGGGCTTGTTGCTGTCCTGTGGGTTCTTTGCAATGAGCATAATGTCACTGGTACTACCTCCTACATCAATTCCAAGGAACATATTATTACCGGACAAACCGAAGTCCTGCGACATGGCATAACTACATACGGCTTCTGCCTCTGTTATGAAATCCCGAGGAAGTTCCGGCCTACGCCCAAACGGAGTTATCTTGCACAAATCTTCGTAGATTCGTTCAAGTTCATCTCTATCAGAGGGCATCATTGAGCCGGGGAAACTCCAATAGATTTCTTCCGGCTTAATGCGATTGGTGTATAGATAAGCACATGCCTGTAGCCATATTGATTTGAGAAATGCGCGTTTCTTTTCACGACCCTTATCATTGTCAAGCCACTTCATATTGTAATGAAGTTTGCCTGCTTGGGTAGTGATTTCATATTCGGTCATCTCTTGAACACGAACATTAGGACGGTTAACAGGTACACCGCCTGCAACCTCCTCCGATTGGTTCGGCCCGACATAGCGGGTATCATGTTCATGGAGCCAAGACTTGAACTGCCCGTTTTCTGAAGGGTAGTTGGTAAAGAACAGAAGTTCGTTATTCTCAGCAACAGCTTTCTTGTCATTGTTTTCGCGACCAACAAGCACAGCACGGTAATTACCGAACACCATAGGCTTAGCACCTCTGTCGTTGGCATTATAGAATAAACAAGTATTGTTACTGCCGAAGTCAACACCAACAACAGCCTGAGCATTCATATCTACAGACGTTAAATCTTTGATGATGTCTTGGCGCATCATCAAAAAACCTGCTGTCTTGGTTTTGCCTGTAACCTTGACATTTGCCACCAAACCGCACATAGGCTTATTGGCCGCTATGATATTATACTTGGGCAGATTGTCGCTTTGACCGGCGGGAAAAGTTGCAAGTCTTTTGATGTCAACCTGCTTTTCTTCATCAGGAGTAAGCTCGTAGCGAGAAGTCAGGAATTTACCATCAATAGTTTTCAGAATTTCATCCTTTGACTTGAACAGGGGAATAAACTGCTCAGTGTCAGTATCTGTAAACTCGGTGAAGAGATAATACTTATTCCACTTCTCTGACACAAAATTAGGCCATGCAATAACCTTACCTTGATTTTGAACCCAGTGGATATTATACTCACGGTCATTGAGCGTAACACTTTCGCCGTCAATCTCTACTACCATAGAGACATTTAGCATTCCGGCGTCAGTAATGTGGCACATAAGCCGCGTGTTGGCATTTCCGTTATAGCCTAAGATTGTGTCAAGCTTATTGCGGAAGATGTCAATTCCAAGTTCAGAAAGAGGAACACTGAAATAGAAAGTATCTCCGCTTTCGATGTCATTGAACGAAAGGTAGTAAACAGGAGCCTCAGATAGTTTGGGACGCTGTGTTTTCGGCTCAATCCAGCCGACAACATATTCATCGGAACTTAGCAACTCCTGAATATCGGAGATTCTTTCATAGTCTCCATCATTGACATAGGTAAAGGTGAAGTCCGGTTTCTTATACACCGGCACATAGCTTTTGAACAGACCTGCGAACGGCTGCTGAAGAGACCCGTATTGAGCAACCGGGCCAACTTGACGCAAGTCATTGCCTTTGTTTTGCAATTCCTGTTCCCATGCGCGAGCTAACCCTTTGAACCCTGAGAGTGCTATTGTCTTTTTACCATTGCGTTGAGAATTTACCATTGTCTCAAATTGCGCAATGTTTTGGTTTAGGTTTCTGATGAAAAGATAAACCTTCTGAAGTTGTTGCGGCGTTAGATAGCGTGTTGGATCCTCAAACTTACCATTTCGATACCAACTAATATCAGAAGCCGTTTCGCCAAGCCCGGAATAATTTACACCGGTAAATACACCCGTCAATGGTGAAGTGCCTCCTACTAACTGGTTGCGATAGTAGATTAAATGCACAAAGGGTTGAGCATCCGGATTCTTAGCAAGTTCCTGTTGGTCGCTCCAAACATCTTTGTCATCGAACAACATACGTCCAAAGGCTGAGGCGATGTCATAATCTCCGCCCTTAACGTTCATGCGAACAGAAGCCGAGAATCTGATTCTGTCAGGATAGAGGGCTATTGTAGCCAAGAGACCACGCCATTCTCCGTGGAGAATTTCATAGAAGTTCAGCAATCCGCCGTTGTCGATATTTGGATTGGGATTGTTAATGGTGTCAAGGGCGTATTTGAAGAGCTTGGCTCTTGCCCAAGGGGACGGCACGCCTGATATAAGTGAACTCAGAGTCTGTGCATTGACTGTCCCGAGTATATCACCAGTCTGAATACCCTGAATATAGGAATTTGCCATAGTAAGCGTATTCCAGTCACCTTGTACACCGGTGTTGAGAGTAGTATAACTCTGTATGAGAAGTGCTTTTGACATATCCTTTATCAGTTAAAGTTATAAAGCTTTGTCAGAGTGTCGTAGATTATTTTATACATCTGTTCGCCTCTGTTAGTTATTGCTTTGCTGCCATCTCCGTGAAGTTCTTCCAAGAATTTCTTTTTGAAACTATTGAATTTGCTGCCGATGAGACCGGTTGAATAGCGGTTGTCCTTGCCAATTCCTTCATTTCTGAAGAGATTTTTATTCCAGTCAAGTCTCATCAGTTCCTTTTTTGTCTGAGGTGCAAACAGCTTAGGATTGAGAAGGAAGTTGTCGTTGCCACCTGCTGAACGATGAAGTTGACGTAGCCAGCCTTCTTCCAACTTGCCACCCTCAACCATTCTCGCAAAGAATAACCTGAAATACTCTTTGAGGTATTTAACCTGAGACGGGTCAATCTCCTCAAATCCTACGACTTCTTTATCTTCACCGGAACGAGCTTTCTCTACGAAATCATCATCCCCGTTGTTGAATAGGGCAAATGCAACCAAGCAACCAAGTTTCTTTGCGAACTCAACCTGACGGTCTTTCCCGACGAAGTCTTGGAATTCAAACTTGTCATTCTCGCCTATTGCGCGGTAGAGATATTCTGTCGTATAGTTAGCTTTGTCTTGCGCCAAAATATCTTCGCTACAGTTGTAGAAGTCAAGAGCAGCACTTGCTGCCAAAAGTTCGATATAATGTGAATCGTTCTTTTGTTCTGCGCCTCCGGTGAGGGTATGGTTCTGAGCATTATTGTCACGTTGCATGGGGTTCCAGTTCAATCCATTGGTTCCCATCATGTAGAAACGTTGGTAGGTACTTCTTACAGTCGCATCATCATCGTAGAACATCATGGCCACTTGTGAATTAAGAGCGAACTTGTCGCTGGTGGCAATAACCTTCTGATGGCTTAATTGTCCTCCGTCTGGAAGAGTGAAATTGAAATAAGCAGTGAGCAGAGTTGAACCGAAATAGGAATTTCTCAGAATGTCAGCACTGCCGTTGCTCATGATTTGAGCTGCTCTTGACAGTGCTTGAGGGATGATAGGAATTGAAGAAGCACCTGTTCCACCAAATACAGAGCCCATGATAAAGACTTTTGCTTTACCGGAGGTAGTTTCTGTAATCAAGGCACTTAAAAAGTCCTTCAAACCGGAAGGCAACGGCGATTGTGCAGCTTCCACAATGGCCTGATACATCATCATAGATCCAAGATGAGTCTGGGCCCTATAACCATGTTGAAGATTAAACTCCTCAACATTGCGGTCAAGTACCAAATCTGCTAAATCGGTTTCTTCTCTCCTGTTATACTGAGTGTCTCCATAATTGAAAACATCCTTAAAAGTGCTTTTTGTCTCGTAATTGGGTGAAAACTCGTAATATTTAATGTTAGCAGAAAAGAAAGTATCCTTGTGTGCAACGCGTTTTTCAGCGGACAGTCCTTTTGTATTAACATAGGCTTCTTTCAGCTCTTTTAGACGACCGAAATTGCCATTGTTTTTATCAGTGTCAAGAGCCAGCAGGTGAATGTCTGTGTCATCAAACATACCCATAGCACAAAGATGTATCAAGCTTTCGATACATCTCATGCCAGTTCCACCGATGCCGAGTACAAAAAATTGATTAGCCATAGTACTTAGTCTTTTTTCTTACCGAGTATAGAACCAAGTTTGCTATTGCGGAAAACAAGCATCAGCAACAGTCCTACTACTGCATAGGCTATGATAGAAGTTATCAGAACATACAGATTGGTCTGCTTAAACATATTCTGAAAACCGACATTGGAAATCTTCGGAACAATTGCCTGCATATTGTACAACCAATATGCCAGAGGCATAACAAGTCCAATGACGATGAAACATATTCTGCGGGTCATGTAATCCTTTCTGTCGCTTCTCCAGTTGATAAGAAAAGCGATAATTACCGCAAGTGCAAGGGCTATACCTGTCACGATAAGCCCATAAACCCAAGCGTCTGCCTGAGCCTGCTGAAGTTGAGGGAGTGTTCTGATGACAGTATTCATTGTGTTAATATTTATCTGATTTTACGTAAATTGTATAGAGAGTCTTACCCACAAGCTTGTTCTTGATTTCAGGATCAAAGACACTGTTCTTCAAACTCTCAGAAATAGAAATGTTAGTCTGGCCGGGATGTGAAAGAGAATCAAAGTTGAACATATCTATACTGTTGCCAAGGATGTCTTCCAATCCAGTTATGACAATTTCAATTTTGAAATAGTTGAACGGATTGCCATTCAAATCTGCATCGGGGGCAAATTTATTGATGTCAAAGTAGAGATTGGCCATTCCGTGCTTCTTGAACTCATCCTTGTCAACAATGATAAAATTCTCAATGGGATTGGATGCAAGCTGAATATTACCGACTTTCTGACCGGCTTCGAGATCATTATAAAGGTTGAAATATTCATCGTTGATATTAGTCACTTTTACTCCAATATCAGAGATACGATAAGCTCCGAACGCATTTTTGTTAATTTTGTAATTTCCGCTTAGATGGAACTCGTCAACCTGTGGGAATTGTTCAAAATCAACAATTTTCTTAATTCGGTCATATATATTACCTTCCAGCCTGTCATCTGTGAAAATAATATAGAAACGTTTCTTTTTGAATGTCTGACCTTTGTAAACTTCTTGATATGGTTCTGCTATAATGTGAATGTCATGACCTTTCAACAACCACTTCTTGAACGCATTGTGCATATAAGGGTTGTTGGGATTATCTTTAGTTTCTGTCTGCGTAAACAGCTCTCCGTCTGTCAGAAGAACAGATTCAGTGTCGGAATCAGCCATCTTTTCAATGGCCTTATCCAAAGCTGCATAGTTCACTTCCTCTACATTGTTCAAAAGAGAGAACACACTACCTTCTTGCTTCTCAATAGCATCTCCTTTGATACTCCAATATTCTTTAGTTGCAGCAGTAAGTGGAGAAACCATATTCTGATAGAACGGCGAGTGCATTCCATCTGCAATACAATTGGAATAGTCAACATATAAAGCCAACTTGTTATTCTCTATCGGTGTTATATCTTGGATTGTAGTGCGCTGGTGAAGAGCATCGATATGTTGTGTATCAACCGGAGTATTGGGCGTGCTGCATGAGGTGACGGAGACAGCTGCGATAACTGTTCCGACAACCGCCATGATAATCAGCGATATTTTGATGTTAGATTTCATTGTCGTGTATAATAACTGGTCTTTTTGATGTGTCTCTCTTGACAAGAGATTTGTATAAGGGGAAAAGTTCCATAAATCAATCAATTGGCAATTGATGTTTGAAGCTTTTGCTAAACAATTTTTGGGAATAGCGTCTCAGTCGCTCATTTTTAGCCCCATAGATGCACGAAGTTTCAATATTTTTGATTAACTTTGCAGTTGGTTAAGTATCTCTTGTCAAGAGATTTGGATGGTTGCTAAACAAAATAGCCTCGATGCTGGAGCACCGAGGCATTCGTGCCGTTTAGAGGGACTTTAGGATTAGGGAGTTGGCTTTATCGACTACTGAGGTGTCGAGGGAGGCGAGGTAGATTTGAGTGGTAGCTTCGCTGTCGTGGCCCATACCCTCGCTGATTACGCTGAGGGGAATGCCCTTTGCTTTGGCGGCACTGGCCCATGAGTGGCGGGCAACGTACATTGTCAACGGTATGTTGATGCCAACCATTTCGGCAATTTTTTTAAGGCTATGGTTGATGTTATAGCCGATGTTACGGTAGGCACATCGCTCGTTGATACCTTCCGTCTTGATAATGGGGAGCAGGTATTGCGTCGGATTATCGGGATATTTGTCGAGGATGGCTTGCATCTCAGGTGTCCATGCTATTGTTAGTTGTTGGCCTGTCTTGCGACGGCGATAAACAATCGAGCCATTTTTGAGGTCGGTTTTCTTCAGGTAAGTCATATCTATGAAACTCATGCCACGCAGATAGAAGCTCATTAAGAACATATCGCGAGCATATTCTAATGGAGAGGACAATGATAAATCCAAGGCTTTGATTTTCTTGATGGTTGGTAGAGGCAATGCTCGTTTAATGGTTTTATCCACTCCTGTATAGACATGTCGGAATGGATTACGATTTTCGATGATGTCGTCTTCGACGGCTCGATGATAGACAGCACGAAGAATACGGGTGTAAAAAGATATGGTGTTAGGGGAATTGCCGCGTTGCTTGTGCCATGCCTCGTATGCTTCCATTATCTCGGAGGTCAGACAGTCGAGCATGATGTCCTCGTCTTTTCGGAACTTCTTGAAACTGTTGAGGGCGGCGGTATAGGTTTCCGATGTTCTTGCCTTACCGTTCTGCTTGAACTTAATGATGAGGGTTTCCATAAAGTTGAAAAGAGAGTATTCGCTTGCGTATCTGCGGAACTCATCAATCACATCGTCGGCAGCATAGGATAAGCCTTCTGCGTCAAGTCGTTTGTCAATCTTGATCAGTCGTTCCACATCCCAACGTATTCTCTCACGTATTGAGAGAATGAATGATTTTCTTTCACTGGATTGTTTGGTTGTCACCATGGAACGGTTTTCGTCCCATTCGCCCGGCATGACGTGGTATTCAGTGTTGAGTTGGCGGACTTTTCTCTCATGGATAATCTGGTAGTAGATTGCACCTTCATGGTCTGCAATCGTTGATGGTCGGTATTTTACTTTTATTGAGGCCATAGTGTATCGTTTTTAGTCTATAAGATACGACAAAGGGACACACCCCGAATGGAGTGTATCCCTTCGACGCAACTTATTAGACTGAGATTAAGGGAGAAATAGGGCGGCGATTTCCGTAAGCCTACGGTTATATAACCCCTTGTGCCTTTTGCCTTTGTAGTGGCAGTGGGAGGTGTAGGCTTTGAAGATGTTGCGGTTGCCGGATTTGAGCATTTTATAGACGCTGGACTTATTTACAGCACCGGGTCCGATGTTGTAGGCTAATGCTCCGAGGAGAATACTATCCTTGCCCAAGTCCCGGTATAGAGCGCAGAATTTCCTTAGGTCTTTACGGAGAAGAGCATCAGCTTCGCGCTCACTCATCTTGTAACCACGGAAGTATTTTTCGCCGGGTAGTTTTCTATGACCATAACCCAAGTAGGGCCAGTGGCGGCGAGAATCATGTAAAGTTTCAAACTTCTTGATTATGAGAACTGCACGCTCAAATAGCGGCAGTTCCATTATGCTTCTTTTTGTTTTCTGCTCCCTTGCGGGGGCAGTTCGCAGTGAGGCAGCGTTGCCGGGCATTGTTCCAACAATGGAGAACAATGCCACAAAGAGTATCAGGAGTTTCTTCATTTGCCGATGGGTGTTACTGTTCCGGGATTGATGGGTGTCACGACCAGACTTCCTGTGCCGCCGTTGTCATCGCTATCATTGTTGTTAAACTCAAATGTCTGTTCCCACGGGGTGGAACCGAAGTTATCCTCGATAACAACGAGAAATTTATGGGAATCAGATGATTTGGCAGTGTAGGTCAGGCGGAATGTCTTACTTTCAAGGAGGACACGGTCGTTGTTGACTAATACGGGGCCAACAACCATCTTTAGCGAGCCTTTACCCTCGTATTGAAAATAGCGGATTGTGTACATAGTGTTGGTATAATTCCCTTCTGGCTTGATTTCAAAGCGCAGTTCGACTGTTTCACCATTGGCGATTTTGTCGGCGTATGGCATGACTTCCACCGTGAAAGGATATGACTGCTGCACATCAAGGTCGTCAGAACATGAGGAAAGGGTAAACACGAGTGCAAAGAGAGCTGCCCAGAACCTGAAGAAGCGGGCGGGAGTGACGCGGATTACGCCGATTCTATTGAGAATGTCTGTCATTTTTATCAGAATTTTAATTTGTTAGTATATTTGGGAGAGATAGAAACGAGATAATCGTTCAAATCCTTATGATCAGGATAGAGCGAAGACTTATCCGCGACCTTGTCACCAAATTCCTTTTGGAGCTTGGTGAGGGTCTCACGACCTGCTGTATCGTTGTCGAGGTAGCAGAGGATGAGTGGATAGTCAGAGAGGAAAGGCAGAGCTTTATTGAGATTGGACACGGAGTTGAGAATCAACGAGTCGTTGCCGTCATTGTAGCCGAGTTTTTCAGCAGAGAGAAAGTCTATGAAGCCTTCAAACACATTACATCTACCATTGCCATTGTCGATATGGGTGATATGCTTTGGTGGAAACGATCCTTTGAAAAATACTGAGCGAAGCTCGTAACCATGGGCGTTATTCTCAAATCCGATGGCATAATAGTCTTTGCCACGTAATTGATAATCAACCTTTACACAATACTTCTGAGCAATCTCCTTTGAAATACCACGCTGGGCAAGGTAACGCAACAGCGACGGAGATTCCAGTTTGGAGACTACCACATTCTGGAATACAGGTTCAGAAGGCTGGCTAACAAAAGACGGACGCTCCTTCATAGGAAGTTGCACATTCATTGAGTCGGCTATATACTTTGCCTGTGCCTTGAAATCGGAGGAGTGAATAAATTCTCCTGCCAACTTGAAAATGTCGCCGCCACATCCGGTACCGAAGTCATAAAACACATTCTTCTCGGCATTGACGCGGAAAGATGGCTTATGCTCCTCACGATAAGGTGCGAAGTATGTTAACTCACGGCCTTTATTTGCCACAGGAGCATGTCCCAATCGCCTGAGGAAATCGGCAATCGCTATAGTTTTGAGTGCGGAAATATCCATCGGCTAACGACGCATTTTACGTTTAGGCTGATTCGTTTCAGCCTTTGGCGGCTCCGGCTTAACCTCCGTTTTCTTCTGCTCACGCTGCTTGTAGGCATTCATCTCACCGGCTATGTAGCGGTTGAGTTCCGACTTGTTGGCGCAGCCCGTCAACTCATACGCGAGGTCGTAGATTCCACCGTTGGCTCCTGATTTAGTATCACGCCAAAGGTTGGTTTGAATGTTAATGACCATCGTGCCTCTCGCAAATGGATCGTATGGAGAATTGTAGATTCTCAAATCACCGTCAGCCGTCACAGGATGCTCCTGGCCCAATGCCTTCATAAAGTCGGTGAGGGGAATCTTGGCAATGTCAAGGTGGATGACCTGCGGCTCTAAGGCTCGTTTTCGAAGCATCTCCTTCCCAGCTTGATATTCATTCATCACTTTTACGATATAGCCCGTAATGTCATTGCGGTGATCGCCACGAGCAGTCAGTTCAGCCAACATACGCAGATTGCCGCTTTCATGTGTACCATGGTCATGCCAAATATTTGCAAGAGTATCGACCATAAACATCGGCTCAGTGTCATCGCGATGTGGAGCATAGTAGAGTAATAGGTCAGAACCGATTTTCTTAACCGGCTTTTCTCCGAGAGCCTCCATGAACTGTTTGACACGGATTCTCGATATATCTTTTTCGGTGTATCTCATAGGCTCAATCAATCATTATCCTTATGCCCGCCCCCCACTGGAAGCGGAAGTGGCCCGTTGAATTACCGAAAATGAATCGTTCTTTCACGTTGGCAATCAATGCGATTCTATCAGAGAGATAGAAATCGGCTTGAAGATTGACCGCTCCACCATAGATAAAAGCGTCCGTATTGTGGAGCGTGGCTCCGTCTGACAGTAGTGTCTTTCCCCAGTTGACTGTCTCATATCCGGCAAGAGCCGAGATTCCTCCGTAGAGATGAAAGAACTGCGAGTAATTGCTGTATAGGTGGAGATTATATCCTGCTTCGCCAGTAAATTCAGTTACGGGGATACGACCTTTCTCGCCGTAAGGCTTATAGGTGTGGAGATACTCACCCCCGAATGTCCACTCATGAGCGTTGTTCCCCTTGAAAACTGAATAATAGACACCGAAAGAATAGCCACAGTTGCGGGAAGAACCTGTATAGAAACCATCAACCATATTCGCCTTTACTTCCACCGATTTCATGCCGGGAAGTGTTCGCTGGGCCATTGCCCGGCCTCCGAAGAGGCTGAGCATGGCAGCGAAGATTATAAGAATCTTCTGCATCGTATTCACTGGATTGAAAGTTCGTCAATTACATTGGCTCTCACGATGTCCTCGTTATCCACTACAAAGGACTGATGGCGACCGCCTTCTTTCTCGGCAATCTCAATAATGAGCTGCTTGTCGTCAGGGATTGTGAATTTTTCCAGAGCAAATACGGTGTGTTCCGTAGATTTACCATGCACAACCGTTACATAATTCTGAGCGCGGAGGGGTTCTACAACCTGCTCCTGCATTGCAGTTCGCTTGACAACTTTCTTATCCACAATCTTGAACATCACATAGTCAATGTCAAAAGCGATGTTTGATGTGTTCTTCAATTCGGTGTGAAAATAGAGAAGTCCATTGTTGGTGTAAATGCTTTTCAGAAGGAACTGGACACCGAAACGCTTGCTGCCTATATGTTTGATTTCGCGCTTGTTCTGCTTGTAGATACTCTTCATTATGAGCTTTACAAGCATTGGCGACTCCTGACCGAGCTTTTCCAGATAGATCTCCTGTGCGTTGTTGGGGCGGTTCACAGCCTCGCCGTCATGGAGAAAATCAGTCATCTCGATACTGAGTAACAGCGGTTCTTTGGCGAATTTTACGTTAAATGTGTAATAGCTACCATCTTCAGTAATAACCGAAAGATTGGTTTCCTGCTTGAACGACTTGAAAGCCGACTTAACGCGCAGCACATTCTTCGCACCGTCGGCGAGTCCGGCAACAAGGTTCTCATTGCCCAAGTCCACATAGGTGATTTCTGCCGGGAAGATGATGTGCGTGGTCTTATTGTAGCAAACCTCCAGTGCGTGAGGGGGAATCATCCGGTCGAAACCGACCTTTCGGGTAAGACCCTCAAATTTGTCGCCGTCTGTGTAGTTTGCCCCATACACATTCATGTCATGTTCTGCAACCTCATTTGCTGTTCCCGAATCGGGAGTTGTGCCACCCTTGACGCTTGCAGCATTGGCGGCCACTGCCATGCCGAAGACGGCAATAGCAGCGAGAAATATCTTTTTTATCTGCATACAATTCAAAAATTTAAGTTATACATCTTCGGGCTGGTGAAGCATCACCTTATGTCCGGCTTTCAAATGCACCTTCACTTCGCGTACTTTCTTGGTGAGGTACTGGCTTACGCCATTCAACAAACCTTTGCCAACATCGGAGGCGAGTTGAGCACCCACATCAGTGGAAATATTGATTGAACTGCCCACGGTAGAACCCATATTGGCACCTATCTCTTTGAGTGCATCCGATTCGAGTGAGTTAGGAATATTGATACCCTCTTGACCGTCGGAATCATAGACCGACAATTCAACCTCCATTATGCAACCCAAAGCCTCGATGCTCTCAATGGTAATCTCCAGTCGTTCACCCTGTAATCTCGCTCTACCGATAATCGGTGTATTCTTCGGCAAGAGAGAATTGCCTACCCACATAGGTTCGAGAGTACGGAGTTTGACATTCTGCCCATCCATCACCGATTGATCCGAAGCGACACATGCAGCAATGGTGTTCTTGAAGTTCTGACGCTTGCCGCCGACAGCGGTTGAGAATGAGCGGGTTTCTCCATTTGATGCACTCAGCGTTGAAACTACTTTGTGTGTCACCTGATTGACCGACATAACCTTTCGGTTCTCCTTTGGTTCATCAACGATTACAGCCTGTTGGCCACCGTTTCCGTTCCCGAAATACTGCGATGCGAGTTGATATGAACGCTCCATCAGCTCCAGTTCATTGGGTTGGGTCTGTTGTTGCGCCACGGAGTTTGCCGCTTCAAGTTCTTCAATCTTCGCTTGCAGTTCAGCGACCTCTGACTGCTGGCTATAATCCGGCACATAAAAATCACTGAGCGACTGTTGTACCTGTTGGTACTGTTCGGCAGACTCAACAATGGCAGACTGTTGAGGCACTGAATCTTCCGAAGATGAGACAATGGAATCCATCGTGCTTATGGTGACTTCGGCAGTCTTTTTCTCCTTGGCGGCATCAGCGGCAGCATACTCCTGAGCCTTCGTGCCGAGCTGTTCCTGCTCGCCGGCAGGTACATCGGTCTGGAACACATTACCCATCTTGTCATCGTCCGGTTGAAGACTGGAGTAAAGGAGCCAACAAATTACAACGCCACAGATTATCGCTCCCGGCATAACGACCGCATACTTCATCAGTTTCTGACGCTCCGCCGGAGTCTTGGGCTGAAAATAGCCGTTAATCTTCGCTTTCCATTCCTGTAGAGTCATTGGCTGCATCTTTTGAGTGTTTGTAATCCATGTCAACAGGGTCGTCATCGAGTATCAGACATTCCTTTTTGTATTCTTCGATGTACTTGTCAGAACTTGATGGTAGCTCGATGTTTTTAAGGTGTTCCACCTCTATCTCATTGTAGGCCTGCCTTGCGCCAATCTTGTAGCAAGCATGTCCGAAGACAAAGAAGGCGATCAGCACAAAGGCTGACAGTAACACCGTCACGACCATCAGCCGTTTTTTCGGAGGCATATCATCGCAGGTTTTCTTTATACCCTCGCTGATATTTGCCTTGGGGTTTCGCCAGACCCAGTCAACGAGCCGGGCGAAAAGGGATTTTCTATTACTTTTACTCATAAATTATCGTTTGGTTGTTATAATGTCCCGATTCTCAATGATATTGAATCCTTCGATGATAAAGCCGTTGGGGTTGTCATCGGAGCGGGACACGTTTGAAAGGCGGCAGGTAGTGACCAATGTTCTCTGCGTCACATTCGACTCACGGATGATCATCTGCTTGGCATAGGTCTTTGCAGTGTAGGGGTAATTGTTGAAATCGCAAATCACGCTGTCAACCTGCACCACCTGATTGATATTCCCCGCAATAATGCGGTTGTAGTAGCCTTTCTCCGAGAAGTCGGTGTAGTAGTTGTAGGCACTTTTGTCAGAGAGAATCAGCGCTCTGTTGATATTGTGCTCGATAGCCGACTTGTCGGGCGAAAGGTTGAAGAACAGTTCATGGAAGCGGCGCACATGCTCTCGGGCCTCGGCTGGTCGGTTCTGCTCCATGTCCTGTGACAAAGCAAGCATAAGGGACTTGCCATTGTCAAGGACGTAGATTTTTTCACGCTGCCTTTCAGCGAAATTGAAAACCATTACCAGAGCCACCGAAACTACCACGGCGCACATCGCCACGAAGACTATCCCGAACAGACGTATCTGACGGAATGAAGTCTCGATGTTTTTAAGGGACTTAAATTCCATTTAATCAGTGTTAGAATGTCATTTTAATAATTTGCCGGCTCGCCCAGCAACGTTGCCGACAACCGCACCTCCGACACTTCCGGCCATAGACCCTGCCTGCATAGCTGTGTTGTTGACCGCGCGGTTGTAATTACCTGCGCCTCCGGCCTGAATAATCCAGCCTGCGACAGTCGGAATAGTGAAGTATCCAATGATTCCAATCACCATAAATATGACATACGCGGTGTTCGTTCCGTCAATGTCAACATTCGGATTATTAGTCAGTTCAGAGATGTCATTCTGAAGCATCAGCACTTGGATTTTGGCGAGAATTGTGCTGAACAGGTCAGCCACCGGCAACCACAGATAAGTCTGAATGTAGCGTTGAACCCACATAGTAAGCGTTGATTGGAATCCGTCATAAACCGACAATGCAAAAGCAATAGGGCCGAGGATTGAAAGGACTACAAGGAAGAAAGTTCGTATCGTGTCGATAGTGAGCGAAGCAGCTTGAAAGAGCATCTCCAGCAATTCACGGAAGAAATTCTGAATTGCTTTCTTCACCTTATACATACCACGCTCTATATACATTCCGGCAGCGGTTCCGATTTCAGTCACTCCCAACTCATCTATCTGACGGTCAAACTCCGCATCATCCACAAGATAAGCAGTAGATGGGTCATTCATCATCTGCTCATACTCCAGCCTGTCTTTCTCTTCACGATACTTCTGCATATCGAGTGTCTGACCTTCGAGCATAGAAGCCGTACCCTGCACAATCGGAGACATTACCGAATTGATGGTTCCGAGCACAATTGTCGGGAAAAACATGATGCACAAACCGATTGCAAAGGGGCGAAGCAAGGGGAAAACATCTATCGGTTCAGCCTTTGCCAGCGACATCCATACGCGGTAAGCGACATAGAACAGCGCACCGAGTCCGGCGATTGCCTGAGCCACACCCGCCATGTCGGAGCAGAGCGGCATCATCTCATCATAGAGCGACCGGAGTATGGAATGTAGGTTAGAAAAATCAATGGCACACAACATAGGCATTACCAATATTTTTCTGAACCGTCACCATACAGGCTCACCACACGCTGGGTATCGGCTTTTTTCTTGGCGCGGAGATATGAGACGCTGATATTCTTGTTGGTATAGTAGGCAGTGAGATTCTTCAGCCGTTTCATCTCCTTATAGCAGTTGTCAACCACATCCATGCGGTCTTTGTCGGTCATGGAGAGAGTGGTAATGTTGACCACTTGTTTCAAATCTCCGAGTACGCCATTTGCTTCTTCAAGAATCCTTGTGTAGCCGGAGGCGATTGCCGACAACTCCGAAGATGTGAAGTTTGGATCCGTCAGCATCTTTTGGAAATTGTTGACGTAATAGCCTGATATATTACCGAGCATCAGGATTGTCTGTTGCACCTTTCGGGCATCACGGACGAGATTGTTGACCGACTGGAGAGCATCGTAATATTTCTTCGCCTGCTGGTAAATTTTCACGGTTTCCTGAAAATTTTTCACCATGTGGGTCGCTGTCTGCGATTCCTGAACGAGTGATTTTGAGTTATTTACGATACTTTGGGCGATGTTTGACGGGTCAATGACCGTCCATTGGGCGTTTGCTGTGCCCGCTCCGAAGAGCAGACAGAACAAAACGAAGGGTAATACTAATTTCAATATTTTCATACAGTAATGGTTATTTTATCGACTTGGCCATGCCGGTTATCATTTTCACGGCGGTAAAGACAAGTATGAAGGGGATGGAGAGGATGATGAGAAGCACATGGATTGCCGTCTTCATTCGATGATGTTGCGGTTTACGGCATCCTCAATTTCATCGAAAGAATTTCCGGTGTCCTTTGAATATAAAGGCTCAACATGAGTGCGGATGATTTTGTCAATTAAATCCTGTGTACCCTTGGGAATAGTGACGTGCTGATACCCTTTGTCGTCTATGTAGTCGGGACAACGCTTGAACGTAACATCCATCTCCGGAATGTAAATGGTATCCGTCTTCTCTGAATATGCCAGGCTTAATACCTTGTTCCCAACAGCAAAAACAAGGTTATATCGGTCATCCTCCGCCAGCGATGCCCTCAATACAAATTTCAACCACTGATAACGTTTACGACTCGGCAATTCAAATGTTGACATTTTGAAATATCCATCGCAATCATCAATTCTGAAACTGTCGGAGTTGTTGGCTTGCCATGAGCCGACCATTGTTTTACGGACATCAGGACGGACCATGACTGGTGCGTTGAGGACTTCATCAAACTTTTTCCCAACTGATTCTCCCAACTTTTCACTGACATAATCGGCAAACTTAGTTGCTCGATTCCTCCACTTGTCGCGACACTTGGAGTACCGTTCCTTTAGCATACCCTTGAAGCTGTCGCCCACCTTGAAGGCAAGTGCGATGCAGCCGATACATACGACAGCGGCAAGGGTAACAACCGCAATCGCAGTGAACACCGTCAGTACGGGTTCAAGAAAATGAAACATATCTTCAAACATAGATTATTCGTTAGCTAATCGTTTTATGGCGGCTTCGGTATCACCGCCGAGTTTCCGTGCCATTTCAAGCACCTTTATTTTTTCTGTTTCCTCAGTTGTGTAGCAGAGATATTCCTCTTTGCTCACCTCAGTGGCATAGACGGCAGACTGAGTTCCACCAAGCCCAATCCACACCTCTTTATATAGGCGGTTCGGATTATTAGCCATATTGATACTCAGTATCTGAGCTTTCTCTTTGTCGGTCAGACCGAGCAACTCCTGAATCTGGTCGAAGCGGTTCATGTATTTGCGCTGGTCCAAAAGTATCTTGCAGTCGGAGTTGTTGATGATGGTTTCCTTGACAATCGGCGACGAGATAATATCGTCAACTTCCTGAGTGACAACCACTGCCTCACCAAAATACTTACGGACGGTCTTGTATAGGTACTTCATGTATTCAGCCATATTCGCCGAGGATAGAGCCTTCCAAGCCTCCTCGCAGATTAAGACTTTGCGGATACCTTTTAGGCGGCGCATCTTGTTGATGAAAGCCTCCATGATGATGATTGTCACCACCGGGAAAAGTTCGCGGTTATCTTTAATACTGTCAATCTCGAATACCACAAACCGCTTGTCGAGCAGGTCGATGTTGGCTTTGGAGTTGAGCAAAAAGTCAAAGCGGCCACCGTGATAGTACTGCCGGAGCGTTGTCAGGAAGTTGTCAATGTCGAAGTCCTGTTTGTAAATGGGTATCGGGCGATTTGCCATTTCTGCACGGTAGTCATCCCGCATGAACTCATAGAATGAGTTGAAACATGGAACAATGTCGCGGTCTTTTGCCATCTTGTCAAGGAACATTGACAATGCCGAGCCAAGCTCGCCGGATTCAGTCTTGGTAACTTTGTCATCCTCCGATTTCCAGAGCGTCAGCAGCAGCGTCTTGATAGAGTCTTTCTTCTCCACATCAAACACTCCGTCGTCTGTGTAGAACGGATTAAAAGATATGGGATTATCCTCTGTATATGTGAAATATACGCCATCTTCGCCATGAGTCCTGTTGCGAATCAGATTGCTCAGACCTTCGTAGGAATTACCCGTATCAATCAGCAGGATATGCGCACCTTGTTCGTAATATTGCCGGACAAAGTGGTTAGTGAAGAAAGACTTTCCACTACCTGACGGGCCGAGAATGAACTTGTTGCGGTTGGTGGTGATACCACGTTTCATCGGCTCATCTGAAATATCCAAGTGGATAGGTTTTCCCGTGAGTCGGTCAACCATCTTTATACCGAATGGCGAGAGGCTGCTTCGGTAGTTTGTTTCGGCGGTGAAAAAGCAAACCGCAGGTTCAATGAACGTATAGAATGATTCCTCAGCCGGGAAATCAGCCTCGTTGCCGGGCATCGCCGCCCAGAACAGTGTCGGACAGTCGATAGTATTATGCCGGGGCATACAACCCATTGTCGCCAACTGACCGCCAACATCATTCTTGACGCGCCTCAACTCCTCGGCATCGTCGCTCCAAGCCATTATGTTGCAATGGCAGCGCACGGAAATAAGTCCGTAACTGTGAGCCTCATTTAGATATTGGTCAATCCATTCTTTGTTGATGGCGTTGCTTCGGCTGTACTTCGACAGTGAGTTCATGTTGCGGGCCGTCTTTTCAAACCGTGTCAGATTCTCGTCAGGATCATCAATCAGCAGATATTGATTGTAGATGTGGTTGCATGGCAATAGCAATCCTACCGGAGAAGCGAAAGAGAGACGACAGTCGCTTCGGTCAGTGGATAACCGCTCATATCGGTTGTCAGTGCTGACCTTTGCGGGCAAGTCCTCAGTGTCTGAGAGAGTATGAAGGCAGAGCATCTTGTCGCCGATTCTTATCTCTTTAGCCGAGAGGTCAATATCCTCCAAGCACGTTACATCGGCCATTGACAGCGACATATATTTCTCAATCAAGCCGGAGGTTGATTCAGTGCCGATAAGTTCTTCATCACACAGTCTATGGAGTTTGATATAGCCGGTGTCATTCATAATCCGTTCAAATTGCTCAACGCTTTCCATAAATTTCACAACCATTTCGTGATTCAAATCCTTTGGCATTATACGTCCACGACAGAGGGTTGAGAAGTTTGACTGCTGGCGCATACGCTCCTTTGTAGTTTTAGTCAGAAAGAGGTAGCATTTGTGGGCAAGATATGGACGCTCGTTAAAGTGGCGTTCAAACGAGCGGTCGAGAAATGACAAATCTTCTTTTTGAAGTTCCGGCTTATACTTCTCACTGACAAACCAATCCTGCTTATGTACGACAGTGTAATGCGGTAACACCTTGATTGCCTTGCACCAAGCGGAGTGCATCGCTTCATATTCAGCGGAGGTGACTGTGAAAAGTTCCGGGAGGCTCACCTCAAAGGCCACGGTTACATCCGCGTCCTTTGAGATGATGCAGCCATGCTCGACCGCCAGCAGCGGCAGCTTTGACTCCAGTGTTGTAGCTTTCAGTATATTCCTCATGTTTTATGTTTAATCAATCGAGTTATGCGCAGACGGTTGATGATATATCGTGGGCGATATTTGACTGAGGTCAGTTTCATCAGACCGTACTGGCCGTATTTGGCATTGAGATGGAATGTTAGCCAGACAAGAAAGGAAGCGCCTGTCGCACCAAAGCCTATGCAGACCCATTGGGAGATTCCGGCGATATACATGATGACGAACACCACAAACATGGCGAGCAATCCTCCTGCAAAGATGAACAGGTATTGCGCTTTCAAGCCTTTGTACTCAACCGACCGACCAATGCCCTTGTTGATTGAGTATTCCATTGATTAGAGGAAGAATGAGCGGAGGATTGTGGCGGCTACAATCAGGAAGATACAAGCACCGAACCATGAAGCGGCAGTCTTGCTCGTGTCGGGATCGCCACTCGACCATTTGGAGTAAACCTTGATGCCGCCGATGAGACCGACGACAGCGCCGATTGCGTACACCAATTTCGTCCCCGGATCAAAATAGGAGGTGACCATTGAAGTGGCTTCATTGATGCCACTCAGACCGTTACCGGCGGCGAACATCTGGAAAGCAGCCGTCAGAAGAAGCATTGCGGCAATAGGACGGCGGCGGACAGGAGCGTTCATCCAAGCCACAATTTTGTTATACATTTTATTCAGAAATTTTACCATAAGCAGAGGGGTTAAGTTAAAATATTGAGGTTAAGTTTATCGACATCGAAAGTGTCGATGGTGCCTGAGAACACGACCTTCTTCTTGGAGATTGTCTCCTCGTTGAGCGGCTCATCTTTGTCACCGTAGATAATCGAGAGCATACGGGTACGCACCTTGGGGTCAAGCGCAATCCTATCCGCAATGACTGTTCCCTGAATATCGGCAAGAGTCTCTTTGGCAGCAGCGGCTTCTTCGGGAGTGTGAGGCTCATTCTTCGCCACACGCACTGCGCTTTCAAGCGCGTTGAAGTCATGGACGCCTGTCTGAGGCTCTTGCGGTTCGGGAGGTTCCCCGCTCGTTTCAGATACCGTATGGTGTGTGAATGTCTCATCGAGCTTATCCTGCGGAATAGTAGGAGTTGGGGATTCAGGTTCTTCGGGAGGCAGACCCACATCCTCCGGTTTCGTCATCTCCTGCACTACGCGTTCCACCATCTCATCCACCATATTTGCAACTTTGGCCTTGACCTTGGACTCAATCAGGGCATTGATGCGTGAGAGGTCAACTATGCTCTTGGTGATGAGCGTATCTTCGTCATTAGGAGGCGAGGCCGAACTTTCCGTTTCTTTCGTCTCGGCGGGAGGTAGTTCCGGAGTCGGATCAGGTGGCTTGGAATCCACTTTTTTCAGGAATTTTCCGATAAGGAAGAGGTTGCTGGCAAGCAGCGTCAGAATCAGAATATACTCCATCAGAAAAGCGGTTGAGTATTGGTGAGATAGATGGTATGAACCGATTCCTTGTAGCGTTCAAGATGCTCACGGATAATTTCGGTCACATAACTGCCCATCGAAACCTTGTCCTTGCCGACAGCGGAAACGAGCCGTTCGATAATAGCGAATATCTCCGGCGACACGTGGACCCGGTTGTTGGAGTTGATACGGTTGCTCGACATGAACCGTTCCTGATAGTTTTTGGCTGCGGCCAGAGATGGCGACTGTTGTCCGAGAGCATCGGCCAGCGCGCCCGATACTGCTCCCGAGACTTTTTCCATGAATGAAGAGGGGGGATTGTTACTCATTATCGTTATACTTTTTCTTAAATTCTTTAATCTGTGCCTCACAGTCACGGAAATGCTGTTCCAGCACATTGTTGATATAGGTGGAGAGGTTGGCCCGGCGGTTGCCACATAGCAGTTCAAGCCTGTTGATGTTGGATGCAAATTCAGGCGAGATCATCACCTGAGGCCAGCGGTTAGGGGGATAGCGATACTTCAAATCGTCGATAAACCGGGCTTGGTAATAATCAACTGCTTCAGGTGAAACAGCTCTTTCGGGTATCTTCTTTTTCTCTGCTTCCACCTTTGGGCTTTCGGCAGGTTTTGAGGGGGCGGGCGCGTCATCCTGAGCGCGGAAATTATCAACGAAACCTTCGGCGTCGAAGCTATTGTCATATCTTTTCGCCATAGGTCATTCTCAGAGTTTGATGATACCGAGAATCTCATCGACCAATTCTACGAGGCGGCTCCCTTTGAGAAGAGTCTTGTCAGGAGGGAGAAGCGTTGAGCGGAATACGGGGCGGCTTGCCTCCTTCGACCCTTCGCGGCGATACCTCTTGGTGTCGGGCAATCGGGTTTTCAGTGTCGGCAGGAGTTGTTCCTCAAACACCTCCTCATATCGGTCATAGAGTTCTGTGCGCTCACGAGCATCCACGAGATTCCAAATCATGTGCATCTCCTTGATGGAGCTGTCGGGTAGAGTCATGATTTCATCGCGCACCTTCATGGCGAAAGCCAACGAACTTTCAAGAATCAACTTGTCGGCTGCCACCGGACAGAAGATGTAGTCCATGAGCGACACGGTCTTTGCCACACCCTTATTGTTGATGGTTCCGGGAAGGTCAAAGAGCACGATGTCATATTCCTCTCCATTCTCCACTCGATTCTTGACCTTGTATAGAGCCTCCTCCGGTTTGGTGATGAGAATGGGATAAGGGTCACACTGGAGACGCTGGCGCTGCTCGTTGAAGTTTTTCAAAAAAGCCGTGTTGATCTTCAGAATCTCAACATCGCGGTCGCGCATCTCCTTGATGCTGTACTGAGGGTAGTCGCAATCCACCACGAGAACTTTCATTCCTCGGACATAGTAGAGATAGCTTGCCATCAGCACGGTAAGGGTTGTCTTGCCCGCTCCTCCCTTCTGGGTGGAGAAGGCAACGAAAACAGGTTCATTCATTGCTGTTGTAAAAGGGGTAAATAATAGGGATAATTCTCTCGTCGCTTCCTTTATGGCACACCACCGGCTGACCGGTCTTATCGACAAAACCGGGGCATAGTCATTATATGGAAGACTTGGGGCTGTGCGGCTGTATCGCTGCATATATGCGCATATGCGTTTGTGCGCATGGTCGAATGTGTTGATACTCATTCAAGAGAATGAATGTATCAATGGATGTGTGAATCAGCGTTCAGGCACATTGGCAAATGGATGTTTGCATAATCAAATGTGTGTCAAGACAATCAGACGGCTATTCCTATAGACATTAAATTGAATGCGTGGATGCCTTGACGTGCATGAGAGTCAGCAAGCGACTAAGTGCGTATGTGTCGATATGAAGATTCATGTGTGCAAATGTCAGACTCAATGTAAGTGCGGACGAACATTCCTGCAAACATAAATTTGAATGTGTCGGCGTACATGTCGGCTGACGTTTACGTTGCAAAGTTAGTGCATGAATGCTCGTTGAGCCTAATTTCCAATAGCCTTGGGATTAGGTTGCCCGGCATTGCCCAAAAGTGACGCGAAATTGAACGAATGCGATTTCGGTGATTTCACGCCTATTTCAACATAAAATATGTAGCCACGATTATTCTTTAAAAGAATTCTCATTGAAAACTGGGCCACTCCAAATGCGTTGATTGGTTCTGAAACCTTAGAATTTGGTAATCTCGCGGATTTTTTGTAACTTTAATAAGGCAATCGCAGAAGCGTCCAACGCAGGACGCAGCCATTCTCAGCTGTTTTCTTGATGGATTCAGAGCCGATGAGGTCAGACCGGCACCTCATGCACACCTTAATATATGGGTGTCATTCAGAATTCCGTTACTTCACGCATATTTAGTTGAAATACAAGCCTCCACATGGAGGAGCAAGGTATGTTATCCGCTGCACGAAACTCCGTTTGCAGCAGATAACCCTTGCTCTCCGAGGGTATGGTTCTCCGCCAAAGTTGGAGAACCTTTTCAATGTCTGCGACAGCCACAGCACGGCAATCTGCGAGGCCATTACTGTTTTTATGAGCAATAGTTCTAACAAGGGTGGTCGTCCGCCCAAGATTGAGGCTACGGCTTTTCGTTGCTCCGTCAACTTCTCAGCACGAGAACATGACATCCTTCAAGGGATGTTCGAGAAGTCAGGAGCCTATTCCATGTCCTCTTTCATCAAAAATTTCTTATTCCAGAAGCCATTCAAGGTCTTCACCGTCGATGAGAACACACGCGTTTTCATTGACAAGCTCGCCGGATTCAATTCCACTTACCGGACTATCGGTGTAAGTTACGACACTCTGGTAAGAACCCTGCGTGAAAACTTTACCGAAAAGAAAGCATTGGCGACTATCGCCGAACTTGAAAAATTGACGATCAAACTCGTCTCAATAAGTCAGGACATCGTTAACTTGGCTAAAAAATTCGATGAGCAATGGTCGCAAAAATCTCATTAGGCAATTCGCTCTACGGAGCGATTGTATATAACGGGGAGAAGATCAACAAGGAGAACGGTCGGTTGCTCGACACCAACAAGATTTTCAATGACGGCAGCGGTCACATAGACATCAAACGTGCTTTTGCCGACTTCATGCAGTGGATGCCCACCACAACCAAGACCGAGCGACCGATGGTGCATATCTCCCTGAATCCTCACCCTGACGATGTTCTTTCTGATGCGCAACTCTCAGCCATAGCCCGTGAATATATGGAGAAAATGGGGTTCGGCGACATGCCTTATATGGTTTACAAGCATACCGACATCAACCGACACCACATGCACATCGTGGCGTTGAGGGTTAAGACTGACGGCACTTGCATTTCAGATAAGAATAATTTCTACCGAAGCAAAGAAATCACACGTGAACTGGAAAAGAAGTATGGCTTGAAAACAGCTGAACGGGAGAAGGTGACTCCCGACACACCGCTATTAAAGATTGACCCGTCCGGCGACTTGAAGAAACAGGTTGCGGCAGTGGTTAAAATTATCGGAATGCGGTACAAGTTCCAGACCATAGGTGAGTATAACGCAGTTCTTAATCTTTTTAATGTCAAATGTGAGAATACCGACGGCAGAGTCAATGGCCGCGAGTATCACGGATTGGTTTATTTCGCTCTTGACGATAACGGCAATATCATTGCTTCTCCATTCAAAGCATCGCGTCTGGGCAAGTTTGCCCGGCGTGATGCCATTGATGCAAAATATGAGCGGGCAAAAGAAAAAATTGACATTGCTCCTACGAAACTGGCCGTTTCCGAGGCATTGGGGCATTGTCAAGGTAAGGAAGATTTCATTGCCAGACTCAAAGAGAAGAATATTGACGTTCTTTTTCGATATACTGAAGATGGGCGCATCTATGGCGCAACCTTCATTGACCACAACACTATGACTGCACTAAATGGCTCCCGTATGGGTAAGGAGTTCTCTGCAAATGCTCTCAATGCACGATTCAATCAGTCTGAGGAGGAGACAACACAGCATCCTGTAGTCAATCAACCGCAGCCAGACACCCGGTCTCATCAACAGGACAATGCCACCGGCGGCTGTTCACAGTCTTCAACGACAACACCGCCAACGGGACATTCTCAAGCTCAGTCCCATGCTCAAACTCCGACTTCAAATTCCAATTCCAAAGATTTTGACACTGACGGTATTCTGCCCGGACTTGACCTGTTCCAGCTTGGCCCGTCTGTCAATCCGGACGAGGAGGACTTTGTACGTCGCAACCGGCGAAGGAAACGTGGCCCTCGCCGCTAACTCTTTAACACATTATTATATATGTCACAGCAAGAAGATGACCTCAGAGCATTGGCAAAGATTATGGATTTTCTTCGGGCTATCAGCATAGTGCTGGTGGTTGCCAATCTCTACTATTTCACACGTGTTGAAACAGTCGATAGCGGCTGGTTCTACACGACCGCCGATAAAATCCTCAACAACTTCAACCGCGCTTGCGGACTTTTCTGCAACACGTTCCCGTCCAAACTTTTCTCACTACTGCTCCTTGGTGTCGCCTGTTTCGGCACCAAAGGGGTGAAGAACGAGAAAATCACTTGGCGACACATTATTATAATAGGTATCGCCGGACTGGTCGTATTCCTGTTCAATCCATGGCTTCTGAATCTCGGCATGAAATATATCTATATCGCCACCACCATTCTCGGCTACATTGCCGTGATGATGGCCGGAGTAGGGATGAGCCGTATGCTGAAGAACAATATGATGGACGACCGCTTCAATGAGGAGAATGAATCCTTCATGCAGGAAACTCGTTTGATAGAGAACGAATATTCGGTGAATTTGCCAACTCGCTTCTACTACAAGAAGAAATGGAACAACGGCTGGATAAATGTTGTCAATCCGTTCAGAGCGACAATAGTGCTTGGCACTCCCGGCTCCGGTAAGTCATACGCAGTGGTGAACAACGTTCTTAAACAGCAGATAGAGAAAGGTTTTGCGCTCTACTGTTATGATTTCAAATATCCCGACCTAAGCACCATTGTTTACAACCACTTGGAGAAGAACAAGCATAAGTACAAGGTAAAGCCTAAATTCTATGTGATTAACTTCGACGACCCTATGCGCAGCCACCGTTGCAATCCCATACACCCGGATTTCATGACTGACATAGCCGACGCCTACGAATCAGCCTATACAATCCTCTTGAATCTCAACAAAACGTGG
>PPYF01370306.1_pt1 | contig 40127 bp, 35 predicted proteins | sample 1559871 | NCBI WGS metagenome assembly PPYF01 (sample SAMN08240021, study PRJNA423297) | Human gut metagenome, whole genome shotgun sequencing project.
CACGAGTTCCGGCTCGCTGAGCACGTCGACTGTGATGTCGAGCGTGTCCAGTTCCTCCTCCGTCACGGGGGCGACGTGGGTGTCGTTTCGTGCGGCGTGCGCGGCATTGCGCGTGATCTCGTCGGCAATACTCTTTGCCGACGGCTCGAACGTGCCGTACGTCCCGCGCGGCGCGCCGTCCCGTGTGAGCGTCACATAGACTCCCGCGCGCCCTGCCATCTCCTCCGGGAGCTCTGCGGGCATGGGCGGCAGTTTCCCCGTACGGACGATCGTCTCCACGGCGCGGCGGGCGAGCCGCACATAGTCGTCCTCTGCCGCGCGGCGTTCCTCGCGGGCGCGCTGCTCCAGCATCTCATACCGCTCCACGAAGCTGCGGCGCGGATCTTCGCGCGTCACCTTGAACGATACGAGCCCGTAGCCGACGCCTGTCGTCCCCTGATAGGAGAGCTTTTTGATCTTCAGTGCGCGCGCGTCGAGCACGCCTGCCAGCATCCACAGCCCGCGCAGAGCGCACTCCGCCGCCGGCTGATAGATCGCGGGATCCATGCGCAGGAGCTTTAGGAAATCGCCCTCCTCCAGATACTTCATGCACGCCTTGTCAAACCGCGGCCCTTCGGGCGCAAAGCCGCGCGGCGCGTCGGGCGTCAGACGGTGGGAGAGATCGCCGCTTGCGAAAAAGACCGCCCGCCGTCCGAGCTCCTCCGCCACGCGGGCGATGCACCGGCCGAACACATAGTGCTCCTTGGGCGAGAGCCCCGAGACCCCGACGCGCACGAGACGAAAGTCCGCCGTGTGTGTCTCAAGGAAGGAGAGCGGCACCATCACCCCGTGATCGAGCGCGGCACCTCGTCCGCCGACGCCGCCCGCCGCGATCCCCTCGGCGGATGCCGCTTTTGCGAGCTCCTTGGCAAAGGGCTCATCGTAGTCCGCCATGACGCGCAGATCGGGCGCGCCGAACGCGGCGAAGTCCCCCGACGCCATCTCGCCCGGCGCGATGTGGAAGTAGTCTGCGTACATCACCGTGTGCGGGCTCGCGACGATCACCGTCTCGGGCGCGAGCTCTGCCGCCTCTTTCATCGCGCGTTCATAAGCGTTAAGTGTCAGTTGGAGCTTTCGCTCCTCGCCCTGCCCGACCTCCGGCAGGAGGAGCGGCGGGTGCGGTACGGCGTATGCGGCAACGATGGACATGGAAAGACCTCCTCTTTGGTATATTATTATATGGATTCGACGCGCGGGGCGAAAGCCCTGCATTTTTCATTGATCCGATGCGTGCAGCACGGTATGCTGGGAGGGGTGAAGGAAGCACGAAGAGATAAAAAACCGCGATGCTTTGGAGGCGGACGGGACATGGTGTATAAGCATCTCTCTCACCTCAATATAGGGATGAGGTGCGCTGGAAAGAGGAGTACGTGCGGCGGCGCAGAAGGTGCGATAAAAGGGCCTTATCACTTCGATTGGAATTGTCGGATCGGAGTGATTCGACCGATGTGTCGACATATGTATGAAAACAGCCTCCTGTATCGATCATGATGCAGAAGGCTGTTTTTCACTCACCCCATCCCCCAGAGAGCGGCGATGACGAGGGCGGGGAGGAAGTTCGCGACGCGGATGTTCGGCAGGCCGAGGAGGTTCGTCCCGATGGCAAAGATGAGGATGTTGCCGACGCAGCTGAGCCCGGCGAGGGCGTTGTCCGTCATGTAGGGAGCGAGCAGTCCCGCGAGGGAAAAGATCGCGCCCTGAAAGAGCCCGACGGAGACGGAGGAGAAGATGCAGCCCTTGCCGAGGGTCGCCGTGAGAAGCATGATGATGACGCCGTCGAGGACGCTCTTTGTAAAGAGGACGGACGGGTCACCGAGCAGGCGGTCGTTGATCGAGCCGATGATCGCCATGGCGCCGATGCAGACCGTGAGCGAGGCGGTGACGAAGCCGTCGATAAACCGCGTATCGCCAGCGCTGCCCGAGACGCGCTTCAGCCACGCGCCGAACGCGGTCATGCGTGCCTCGATGTTCAGCAGCTCGCCGACGAGACCGCCGACGATGAGGCTCGTGATCATCATGTAGATGCCGCCGAGCGCGAGCTGTCCGTCCGCATTGGCGCTGAGCATCGTGCGCAGCGTGCCGCCGAGCCCGAGGAACATCACGGCGAGCGCACAGGCGCGCATCAGGGTCTCCTGCACGCGCTCCGCGATAAAGCGGCCGCAGCCGAGCCCCAGGATGCCCCCGAGCGCGATGGCGGCGACGTTGGCGATGATTCCGATACCGGGGAGCATCGTCCCACCCCTTTTCCCATTTCGTGATGGTATATTCTACTCCATTTCACGGTGGATGTAAAATGAAGATATGTGGTGTGACGATCCGTATCAATGACGGAGGGGGGGGCAGCGCCTCATCTGGCCGATCCCCCGAAGGGGGGCACGCCCCCTTCGGCTCGCTGCGCTCGCCACTTCCCCGTAGATGGGGAAGCTATTATGCCGTTACTCCCCGAAGCCTCCCCCGTATGACGGGGGAGGGGGACCGCTTGCGGTGGTGGGGGCACACTGATTCCTGTATACATACAGATTCCATAGACATTTAGTGCTTTATCATGGTAAAATGTGCGCATATTTTTTTTCGGAGGGATCTTGTATGGAATCGTTTCTTCCCGTACTGAATGCGGTGGACTCCTTCCTCTGGGGGGCGCCGCTCATCGTCCTGCTCGTGGGGACAGGCATCATGCTGACGCTGCGTCTCTCGCTGATCCAGGTGCGCCGCCTGCCGCGTGCGCTCGCGCTCATCCTCAAGGCAAAGAACCGCGGAGAGGGCGATGTGTCGAGCTTTAAGGCACTCTGCGTCGCGCTTGCCGCGACCATCGGCACGGGCAATATCGTCGGCGTCGCGACGGCGGTCAAGGTTGGCGGCCCGGGGGCGATTTTCTGGATGTGGATGGCGGCGTTCTTCGGCATGGCGACAAAGTACGCGGAGGGGCTGCTCGCCGTGAAGTACCGTACGACGGATGAGCGCGGCGAGATTGCAGGCGGCCCGATGTACTACATCCGTCACGGCATGGGGGAGAAATATCGCCCGCTCGCAGGATTTTTTGCGTGTGCGGCGGTGCTCGTCGCATTCTTCGGCATCGGGACATTTCCGCAGGTCAACGCCATTGTGGACTCGGCAGAGCTGTCCTTCGGCGTGCCGCGTCTCGTGACGGATATCGCCCTCACGGTGCTGATCGCGGCGATCACCATCGGCGGCCTTCGGAGCATCGCCGAGGTCGCCGCGCGCATCATTCCCTTTATGGCGGTTCTCTACGTGGTGATCAGCGTCGGCATCATCGCGATGCACATCGACGGAATCCCCGCGGCGATCGGCCTGATCCTCGACGGGGCATTCACCGGCACGGCGGCAGCAGGCGGCTTTGCGGGCTCCACGATCATGATGGCGATGCAGAACGGCATTGCACGCGGCGTCTTCTCCAATGAGTCCGGTCTCGGCTCTGCGCCGATTGCAGCGGCGGCGGCAAAGACGAAGGAGCCCGCCGAGCAGGGCCTGATCTCCATGACGGGCACCTTCATCGACACGATCATCATCTGCACCATGACGGGGCTCGTCCTCGTCCTCACGGGAGCATGGCAGAGCGACACGGCGGGCGCGGCGATGACGGGCGCGGCATTCACGGGCGCGTACGGGCACATCGGCGGCGCACTGCTCACCATCTCGCTCGCTCTCTTCGCCTTTACGACCATCCTCGGGTGGAACTACTACGGCGAGCGCGCCATCCTCTACCTCGCGGGCGTGCGTGCGATTCTGCCGTACCGCCTCGTCTTTATCGCGCTCATCGCCTGCGGTGCCTTCCTAAAACTCGAGGCGATCTGGGTCCTCGCCGACATCGTCAACGGTCTCATGGCGATCCCGAACCTCATCGCGCTCATTGCCCTCTCGGGCGTCGTCGTCCACGAGACGCGCCGGTATCTCGACAAAGTGAAGCGTAGCAAGCGGATGCGGCGGTAGGCAGGTATTTCTTGTGTGGCTGGATATTGCTATGCGATTCTGTAGGAGAAAACTGCACCCCGTAAGGGGCAGGAACGATCACTTTCTTATGTGCAGGAAGTGATAAGATGTATGGTAAAGCGCGGCATGACGATACGCTGCGAAAAAGGGAGTATTACACGCTGATTGACGTGCAATACTCCCTTTTTAATTGTGTCGAAAGAACTGCTTCAGCCTTTTGGGCATCAGTGATAAATACATCGTGATCATCGCGGCGCATCTTTTTTGTCCGAACTTCGTCGGAAAATCCTTCACAGAGAACTACTCTGTCTCCGGGGTGCTTCCTCGTTCAGACGAAAAGTCTACGCCCCAATCTGAAGACCTATTTTATCGGTGATTCCTTAAGTTTCGAGGTAAGACCGGTAAGGTTGAAGCATGCAACGTAGTGATCGACACTCGCTTGAATCTTGTAGATAACGTATTTCTCGCCGTCGATGCCGCTGACCGCCAGGTTCTGATAGAGCCTGGCGATCTCCTCTTTGACACGCGGAAGATCGAAGGTGTAGTGACCGCTGATCTCTATGATCAATTGCGTCAGTTTCTCGTCCTTGAAGATATCCTCGGGTAAGAGCTGATCCTTGCCGTCGACCATCCATTTCTTCCAGCGGCCGCTCTGCACGGATTCCTCACGAAGCGCTGCGCCGAGCCCCGAGGCTTCCTTGATGAGTCCCTGTTTTACCAGACGTTCCTCGGTCTCGATGAGCTTTAGATACGCCTGCGTCTCGACTGTGCCGAACTCAGGTGCGACGTTCATCGCGGTGACGCCCAGTGCGGGATGCTCAAGGAGTGTTGCGTCGTCCAGATAATCGCCGTTGTGCTCCTTGAGGCCGACACCGTACTTTTTTGCGACCGCAGAAAGCTCTTTGCAGGACGTGCTGTCGACATGACCAACATTTTCTGTCAGGCGCGTGAGTGTACCCGTATTGCCGACGATGAAAGCGGGGTGCGGCAGCCCCTTCGCGTCCAGCTGTGCGTGCAGCTTCTCGATGAATTTTTCGTAGTTCTCCGGTGATGTGAGGCCGCCGTTCGTCTCCTCCGTGCCTACCTCATAACTAACGGGCGGCAGATTGCGCTTTTTGCGCTCCGTCTCGACGTAGTCGATGAGCTCCACCGTGCGACGGATGTTTACGTCCATATCAATGACCTTGCCGACGACGTAGGGATCCTTGGTCGGGTCGATATGCAGGAGATCGAACCCGTTCTCGAGATCGACGAGGTAGGACTGCTTGCCGAGGCGCATCGCCTCATCCTCTGGCAGATGAGCGTTCCGCTCATTGTCGCGCTGCCACGGCCCGCCGTGATCGCGGCAGAGGTAGTAAAGCCCCTCGTAGCCGACCGCCTTTGCTGTTTCTTGGATTGCTTTGTGGAAACGCGCCTGATCCCAGTGGCAGACGTAACCGCCGCCCAGTTCATCCGCATCCACCTGATTGCGGCTCGCAATGAACATGAGGGGGAAATCCTTTTGCTTGGCGAGCAACATGGTTGCCTTGATGAGTGTTGGACTCATGGGTCCGATACCGACCATTGTCGCTTTTGCACTGCCTTCGAGCCGCAGCATTTTCTGAACGACTTCATGCAGGGTCATCTTTGACATGTGTAAGATCCTCCTTAGATGTATATATTATTTCTCTGACGACGCTACGTCCTTGCGCAGTATATGCAGGCAGAGCGCCGTAACCAAGACACCGATCAGCATATCAATCGCGTACCACAGCGCACCATGAGTCACGGCGGGCAGTACGATCAGTCCGCCGTGCGGAACCATGCACTGAACGCCGTGGATCATGCCAAGCCCTGCGCCGACTGCACTGCCGATGATGATCGATGGAAGTACAGTCCGCAGGCTCTTGACCGCGAAGGGGATAGCGCCCTCAGTGATGCCGATCAGCCCCATGAAGATTGCGGAGATGCCCATCTGCCGATCTGCTTCCTCCCATTTCTTTCGCGAAAGGTAAGTAGAGAGACCGACCCCAAGCGGAGGTATAGCGACGGCGATACGATAGGCTCCGTTCGGCTCATAGATGCCCTCTGCCATCAGTGCGAGTGTGAAGGCTGTTGCCGTTTTATTGACGGGACCGCCCATATCAAAGGCCGCCATCGCACCGACGATCAGACCGAGGATGAGTGCGCTGCCGCCCTGCATCCCTGACAGCATGGAGATCAGCTCACGCATGACCCAGCCGATCGGTTCGACAAGAATATAAATATAGGCAAATCCGACGATGAGTGTCGTGACGATCGGGATGATCAGGATGGGCATGATGGGCTTCAGTGTATTGCCGACATTCCATTTCTTTACCCATTGACCGATGTAGCCGACCATGATGCCCATCAGCATTGCGCCGAGGAAGCCTGTCTGTACGTGGTTATCACCGAACGGTGTGTTGGCGAGATAGCCCGTGATCATGCCGGGGGCAATACCGGGCTTGCCGCAGAGCGCGTAGGCGATATAGCCTGAGAGAACGGGGATCATCATCGCAAAGCCTGCCATGCCGAGCGTTCCGAGGTTTTTCAGTACAGGGTTCGTGACCACCATGCCTTCACCGGCTGTCGCGTCTCCGCTGGCGAGCGACAGGGCTAAACAGATACCGCCGACCACGACGACCGGCATCATGTAGCTGACGCCAGTGTTAAAGGCTTTTGTCAAGTCAGCTAGGATGGATTTTGCTTCTGCCATTTTCTTTTTCCTCCTCTTCTATTTTACAAGTGCGATCGCCTTGTCCACTGTCGCGGCGGGGTCACGGATGAGATCAGCGGGGTTCAGGGTCAATACGCGTCCTGCTTCGTCCTTCTCCTCAAAGCGATCCTCGCCCTCAATGCCGATGGCGACCGCCATGACAACAACATCCGCGTCGTCGATTTCGTCCTGTTCGAGCTCGTTTTCAATGCCCATGCCGCCTTGTGTCTCCACCTTGCAGTCAAAGCCGCGTTTTTTGCACTCCTTTTCCAGTGCTTCCTGGGCCATGTAGGTGTGGGCGATGCCCGTGATACATGCTGCTACACCGACGATTTTCATATGAAACCCTCCTAAAATAAAATACTTATCGAATGCTCTGGTCGATCTCGCTCAGGAGAGCGTATGCTTCCCGCTGTGATCGACAGGCATAGAGTTTCTCCCTAAAGTCGTCATCGAGGAGCTTCTTGCTGATGGCGGCGATCGCCTTTAGATGCAGCATCTCTGTATTTGTCTCCGGCACGCCGATGAGGAATGCTGCCTTGACCTCGTCTCCCGTCTCTTGGTCCCAGATGAATGGTGTCTCGAAGCTCATAAAGGAGATGAATGGTTCTTTTACCGCGTCTGTCTTTCCGTGTGGGATCGCAATACCGTATCCGATGGATGTTGAAACCTCTTCTTCCCGTTGCAGCACCGCTTCCATGAATTCCTCCGGATCTCTCAGCACCCCCTCTTCTTTTGCCGCCCCTGCGATTTGGCGGATAACATCCTCCTTGTTCTTGAGGGCTTCTTTGGCAAAGATCAGTGGCTCACGAATCATTTTTTATAGATCCCCCTTTCTGTTCCTTATTCACAGAATAGCAAAACGATGCGTGGAGTAAAACACAGCGTATTTTCTTCTGCGTGCAAATCCTTGTGTGAAAATAGGAGCAACTGTATGAAGGTACAGTTGCTCCTATTATGGATATTAAGTGATGATTTCATCCGGCGATAAGATGCGCCAGCTCGAGTCGGAACTCCTGTACAGGCAGTGCCTGCATTTCCGGCAGCGCACGGCGGAGCTCCTCGCTGACCAAACGTTTGTAGAAACTCGAGATGAGTGGGAGGCGGCGGCCCATGTCTACGCGGCTGACAGCGAAAATAAATACATAGGAAATATCCGAGACCCGCCAACGGAGCGGCTGTTTCAGACGGATGATGAGGAGTGCGGTCTCACGGACGAGGTCGGGATTTCCATGTGGTACGGCGATTGTGCCGAGATCTGTCGAGGAGATGTATTCCCTCTCCAACAGGCTGCCGAGATAATCTCCCGTGACCGCCCCTGCCTCCTCGAGTTTCCGCGCGGCAAGCGTGAGCGCCTCCTCCGCATTGTTTGCCCGTTCCATATCCATGACATGTGCGCGCATCAGGTAGAGCAGCAGGACGTTCCTCTGCCCTTGGGTCTCCACGAATTGGCGCACGGCAGCTAGTTCCTGCGCTGGCAGCGTCGGAGAGACATAGAGGACGGGCGGCAGACCCTCTGTATTCGCAATGGCCTCCGTGCTCACGACAAGATCGGCTTCCGCTGTATCATGTGCGAGGAAACTTTGCATCGAGGTGCTGCCGATGATGAAGATGCCCGCGTGCAGATGCGTAAGGCGCTCGGCGATGAGGTTTGCCGCCGCCATGCCATAGTGGCAGACGACCAGCACACGTACGCGCTGGCCTGTGCTCCTGAGACGTTCAAGTGCCGCTTGGAAATGCAGTGTCAGGTAGAGAAGTTCCTCTTCCAAGACCTGATAGTCATACATCTCTGCTAAAACTTGTGCTGCGATCACCGCCATTTCGAAGCCGATCGGGTACTCGATGCGGATTCCTTGTCCCTCGTGCTCTTGAAAGGTCGTCTTGAGGAGGTCGCGCCGGATCACTGTCGTATAGAGGTGTACGGCGAGTCCTGAGAGCAATGCCTCATCTCCTGAGAGATCGAGTACAAGACGCCCCTCGATGCGTGTGAGAATCTCATTTAATGCACCCTGCATTTCCTCACGATAAAATGCGCTATCCTCCATCTTTTGCTTGCGCAGACTTAGGAAGAGATAGCGAAAATATGCCCGCTCGTCGACAGGCAGCCCGAGTGCATGCACGACATCTTGCGCAAGTTCCTGACAAAGCGCCTCCCCTTTCATGCCTGTGGAAAGCTCTCCGGCCAAGGGCCCCGGTGATGCCATACGGAAAGCCCGATGCACATAGGTGATGTAGACCATCTGGAGATATGCCAACCGCTGTGATTCATCCGTGAAACTAAATGCGCGCTGCGCACGGAGCAGACCGACCGCTTTGGCGGCTCGTGCCGCTTCCTCCTCCGTCACGAAATCCAGCAGCGGGAAATGATCCCTGTGGAAGAGGCGTGTTTCCTCCTTGAAGTCGATCCCCTTGAAGTACGGCAACAGGAGTTCTGCAAACAGATTGCGCCGCTCGAACTGGGTGCTTGTCATGCGTATACCATGCCGACGCATGGATATTATCTCGTCGTCGTACTTTTGAAGCAAGATACTCATAACCTTTTCCAGCAGGGACTTCGAAATGAAGAGTGCGTCTGCCATATCTTGGAGCACCATGAAATCATCGCTCATCAAGAGGAGTAGGCGTACCTGGCTTTCGAGGGAGAACTCCTGCATTGTTTGGGCGGTCTTGCGCAGATAACTCAAATTTTCCCGTCCGATCAGGCGGATTCCTCCGCCCGAGCGTATGGAGATCTCCACACCATGCTCTCTGAGCAGGGGCGTGAGCTGCAGGAGGTCGTTTTTTACCGTTGCCGCTGCGACATGCAGCGCCGCCGCAAGCTCTCGCTGTCCCCACTGCGGCTGCTTTTGCAAATAGCGTAAAAGCGTCAGCTGCCGTCGGATCAGTTTCATTTCCTGCACCTCCTTTGTATCCTGCTTCCCTACGCGATGCATTCATCATAGCAAAGAGGGGAGACAGATAATACACATATTTTTTCTGTGTACAATAAAATTTGTGGGGCTGTTTGACTTTGTATGGAAAATTTACCCCCACGGCACTCTCCTTTTCTCGTTTCACAGCAACTACTCTCGATAGAGGTAAATGTGAGACAGGAAAGGAGAATTTTTTATGCGAAACAATTTGCCGCGTGTGGACTGGATGGTCGGGACGGGGCTGGTCGTCGTCGCGATTCTCTCCGTGTTCTATGGGAGCGCGGAGCTGACGAGCAATATCGCCTCGGGACTGATCGGCTTTCTCGGGCGCACGGTTATGATGCGCGGGGAAAAGGAGGGGACGCGATGAGTGCGGTGCTTCCTGCGTCTGCCATGCGGCGCGTGACCTGCCGGGAACTGTGCCTCCTCGGGGCGGCGTACCGCCTGCCGCTCGCTTATGCCGCCGCGCGCTGCGCACGCGAGACGAAGCTCTACCTGCACTGGACGGCGGGGCACTACGGGCAGTTCTTCGCGGACTACCATGTGCAGGTCGATGCGGACGGCGGCATCTACGTCATCGGGGACGGCGTACTCGATGATGTACTTGCCGCGACCTATCGGCGCAACAGCGGGAGCGTCAGCATCGCCCTCCTCGGCTGCGTCGATGCGACGACGGACGACCTCGGGGGCGAGCCGCCGACGGCCGCGCAGATCGAGGGGCTGGCGATGGCGGCCGCAGCACTCGCTGACGGCCTCTGGCTGACGATCGATAAGGAGCGCGTCCTGACGCACGGCGAGGCCGCCGATAACGAGGACGGCGTGCGCGCTCATGCGCCCTATGGACCGCGCACGACATGCGAGCGCTGGGACCTCGAGTATCTCGGTACAGCGGAGAGCCCCGCCTTCGACCCGTGGGCGGAGGACGGCACGCGCGGCGGCGACGTGATTCGAGGAAAGGCACAGTGGTATCGTCAGCACAAATAGACTGTCCTGCCAAGGCAGAGAGGACCCTCATATACGATCACGGTACCTCACAAATTCCGATCCATAAAAATAACCGTCAGTCATATAATGCATTCAGCAAATATGACCGGCGGTCATTTTATTGGGGAAATCAAGGGATGATCATGGAACGAACAAAACGCAGGCGTTCCTTCCTCGTCATACTGAGCACAGTTATGGCGTTCGCCTTGCTCTCAACGGACATCTTCCTGCCCGCTCTGATCGATCCCTTTCTGGCTGCGAGTGACACGATGAACTGACGCCGTATCTTCCCGTCATTTTATGCAGCCATAAAAATTAGCAGTAAGTCCTAACAGAACTTAAATTCATTTTATATCCATTTCCCATATGCGCATCGTATTCTATCCACAGAAACCGTGATAGGTTGACGGCAGCGCCGTCTGAAAGGATGTGGTTCACATGATGACAACAAAGATGATGAAGCGGACTGCGATCGCCGCGATCGTCGGCGCCATGAGCTACGGTGCCGCAGGCGTGGCCGAGGTATCCGCGCACGCGCTCAGCGTGCCGGCAGAGCGTGCGTCGTACACGAGCTTTGACGGACGCAATGATGTTCAGCAGCTCGCATGGGGCGGACGGCGCAAGAGCGGCAGCAAGCGCTACTCGCAGGGCAGCATGACTACGGCCGCCATCGTAGGCGCTGTCGTTGGCGCGATCATTGCGAAGAACACCTGATATTCGGAGATCATAGGGCACCCACTCCTACGGGGGCGGGTGTTTTTTTGTGCTATAATATCTGCAAAGGAGGAAATCGGATGATATATTCCACTTTTGCCGGGGCAATGCGCACATGTGTCCTGATCAGCTCGCTGTTCGGTTTTATGCCGCTATCTGCCGCCGCACATCCCGTGGACGATCCGGCGGATCCTGTCTACCGGGCGCGGACGGTTCTGCCCGACGCGGCAAAGGCGCGCCGCGACGCACCGGCACTCGAGACGCTCTGCGCCGCTGCTCCGCGTATGGTGCATCTCGCCGATGCTGCGGCGACGGCGGAGACGCGCCGGCTCTATGCGTATCTTACAGCGCTCGGGCGCCTGCAGTACACGATCTACGGACATCAGAATGACGCGCATCATAAATTTTTTCGCATCGACAGCGGTACGAACTCCGATACGAAGGACATGACGGACGCGCTCGCAGGGATCGTCGGGCTCGACGCACTCTCGCTGACGGGCGAGGAACTGGAGCTGACTGATGCGGAGCGCGCAGCGGGCATGAGCTGTGCGGACAAACTCGAGCGGATCGCGGCAGAGGCGTCGAACGAGGGCGCGATCCTGACGCTCTCCATGCACATCCCTAACCTCGCGCGCGCGGCCAAGCGACCGCAGGCGGCTGGCGGCTATGACTTTTCGGGATATTCGCCGGACGATCTCTCGGGGCATGTTCTGCACCGCGCCGTTCCTGGCGGCGATCTGCATCCGGTCTATACGGCCTACCTCGATATGGTCGCGGATTTTCTGCTGCGCATGCAGAGGCGCGGCATCCCCGTGCTCTTTCGCTCGCTCCATGAGCACAACGGAGACTGGTTCTGGTGGGGCGTAAAGGGGACGGACGGCGCGGACTACACTGCGCTCTGGCAGTACACGGTCCACTATCTGCGCGATGTGCGCGGCGTGCACAATGCGCTCTATGTCTATGCGCCGAACGCGCCGTTCTCATCGGCGGAGGACTATCTCGACCGCTATCCGGGCGATGCGTATGTGGACGTATTCGGCTTTGACTTCTACGACGATGACGACGATACGCCCGCCTTTATGGAGCGGCTTGAGCATGCGGCGGCGCTGGTTGTGTCTGCGGCGGATGCGCACGGCAAACTCCCCGCGCTCACCGAGGTCGGCGTTCATAAAAACGGCGGCGGGCTCGCGCTCACGGGCAATGACGATCCGCATTGGACGAGTGCCGTGGCAGCCGTCGCGCGGCGTCATCATATCCCGTATCTCATGACGTGGGCGAACTTTGAGCAGGAGGAGAAGAACTTCTACCAGCCCTTCATGGTCAGCGATACGCGCGGCCACGAGCTCGTCGACGGATTCATCGACTACTATAATGAGGAGACCTCGCTCTTCGCCGACGGTCTCGGAGACTGGCGGGGATTGCCTGTGCCTGTGCAGGAATAAAGATTGGGGGCTGGGAAATCGCCGGATATCCCGGCCGCATGCACTCCCCCATAGACCTTCCTTGCGATAGAAATGATACCTTACCTTTCGTTCTCTTTCTGCAGGTAAAATCCCTACGCCAAGCGGCTGCTTTTCGCAAAAAAGCGAACAAGGACGGGCATCTGTGTGCTATACTGAGCAAAATGAGTTCGTATCAATCTTGAGAGGGATTGTTGTGCGCAAGGCACTTGTTGTCGTGGATATGCAGAATGATTTCATTGATGGCGCGCTCGGGACGACTGAGGCGCAGGAGATGCTGCCGCGTCTCGTGGAAAAACTCACGGCGGAGCAGGCGGCGGGCACGGTGCTCATCTTTACCATGGACACCCACGGTGCGGACTATCTCCAGACGCAGGAGGGGCAGAAACTGCCCGTCGAGCACTGCATTCGCGGCACGGCCGGCTGGCAGATTGCAGATGCGCTCCAACCCTTTGTGCGCGGGGCGCAGATCGTTGAGAAGCCTGCCTTCGGTGCGACAGATCTGCCCGCGCTGCTCAGAGAATATGACGAAATCGAACTGGTCGGACTCTGCACCGATATCTGTGTCATATCCAACGCACTGCTCCTCAAGGCATTCTACCCAGAGAAGCCCATCTCCGTCGATGCCTCCTGCTGCGCCGGCGTCACCCCGGAGAGCCACGCGAATGCCGTCGCTGCGATGCGGATGTGTCAGGTGGAGATTCGATAGGCTAGAAAACGCTGCACAAAGGTAAATTTGCTTTTGTGCAGTTCTTTTTATTTTTAAGATTATGCTATAATAGGGACGAAAGTTGTATCCAACACATATATCTGCAGCGTGAAAGATTTGGTGGAAGAATGTGAAGACCTTTGACAATATCACAAACACAGTGCATGAGGATCTTTAGGAAGAGATCGTGCGTGGCAGCCAGGACTCCATTGCCGTGGCGTACTTTTCGATGTACGCTGATCAGGAGCTGAGGAATCAGTCGGAATCGGTAGAGGAGTTTCGTTTCCTCTTTACTTAGCCTACCTTTGTAAAGGAAAAGGTGGAAAAGCCAAAGAACGAGTTCTATATCCCCCGCCTCTCACGTGAGACGAGTCTATACGGTACGGAGTTCGAAGTGCGCCTGCGCAACGAGATGATATACAGCGTGCAATTGCGCGGGGAGGCGCGGAGTGGATCCGGGCAAAGGCGTGATTCAAATCGAATGCTAATTGTAGTGAATAAAAGCAGAAAATTAATTACTATGGGGAGATCTTTTTAATGGCAATTGATTTTAAGAAAAAGCTAGCAAGTAGAGCAATAGCACCGAAAATTAATCCGATTGAATTATATGAAACTTTGGACCGGAAAAGTGCTGCAGGGCCTCTTCGCGCTGCACAGGAAACGGTGTTATCTGAGTGGTATAAAAACCGACGGGTAGATAAAGATTTAATCATAAAGTTGCATACAGGAGAAGGAAAAACTTTAGTGGGGTTGTTGTTGCTACAATCACTACTAAATTCAAAGGAGGGACCCTGCCTTTATATTTGTCCAAACAAATATCTAGTCAGACAGGTATGCACTGAGGCTGATAAATTTGGTATTTCCTATTGTATTTTTGACGAAAATGATAAAATGCCGAATGATTTTCTTTCGGGAGGAAAGGTGCTCATTACACATGTTCAAAAGGTATTTAATGGTCGTTCTGTTTTTGGAATAGATAATAATTATACAAGGGTAGGCGCTGTTCTTTTAGATGATTCACATGCTTGTATAGATACTATAAAGAATGCGTTTTCTATTTCTATTAGTAAAAACAAAAATAGTGATGTGTATTCAAAAATCCTCACGCTTTTTGAAGATGATCTGGTTATGCAAGGCGAGGGGAGTTGGCTTGATATTCAATCAGAGGACTATAATACCTTTATGGCTGTTCCCTATTGGTGTTGGGACAATAAAAAAACAGAGGTTTTAAAAATTCTGTCAGAGAATCAAGATGATAAACAAATATATTATGTATGGCCTCTTATTCGCGACAAGATTATAAACTATTGCTGTTATATTTCTGGAACAAAAATTGAAATTTCCCCATATAATGTTAATATTGGTGTCTTCGGCTCGTTTTCACATGCTAAACGTAGAATTTTGATGTCGGCGACAACCCAGGATGATTCTTTTTTTGTGAAAGGATTGGATTTTAATCCAGAGGCTGTAAAAAATCCATTATACAATAGTAGTCAAAAATGGTCTGGTGAAAAAATGCTCATCATACCATCCCTTATTGAAGAATCTTGTGATCATGATTTGATTGTTACCAGGTTTTGTAGGGCTAATATAAAAAAGTTTGGCATGATAGCCTTGGTTCCAAGCACCAAAATGTGTAAACAATATCAAGATTTAGGTGCAGTTATCACTACTTTTGAAAATATTTTTGATGAGCTTGATAAACTAAAAAAAGGTAATTTCTCAAAAATCATTGTGGTTAATAATAGATACGATGGCATCGATTTGCCAGATGAAAGCTGTCGTATTCTTATTGTAGACGGGCTTCCGTACTTTGACACATTGGCAGATCGATATGAAATGAAATCTCGTCCAAATAGTGAACTGATTAACAAGCGAATTGCTCAAAAAATTGAGCAAGGTATTGGAAGAGGCGTTAGGGGAGAAAAGGATTATTGCGTCATCTTGATAATCGGAGCTGAATTGGTTCGGTTTATGCGAAGCGTGGCGACTAATAAGTTCTTTTCTCCCCAAACGCGAAAACAAATTGATATTGGAATTGCACTTGCAGATATGGCTAAAGAGGAATGTGATGAAGAAAAAAGTGCGTTGACAGTTGTATCCTCTCTGATAAAACAGATGTTGAACCGTGACGAGGGATGGAAGGAGTATTATTCTTCTGAAATGGATACATTTGAAGAAGATAATACGGATACAACAGCATATGAGTGCCTTTTAAATGAGTGCCAGGCAGAACGACTCTTTTGTCAGGGGGAGTATGAGAAAGCCGCTTCGATTATGCAAAAACTCATTGATGAGACTCTTGTTGATGATGTGGAAAAAGGATGGTATTTACAGCAATTAGCGCGCTACACTTACTATATAAGTCCTGCAGACTCTATCGGGATTCAAAAAAGTGCTTTTAAGAAAAATGCACAATTATTGAAGCCAAGTTCAGGAATTGATTACACAAGCATTTCTTATGTATACCAGAATCGACTGAGCAATATCAGAGCGTATATAAGCAAGTTTTCCGACTTTAAGGAACTATCACTGTCAATTGATGCAACATTGGACAATCTATCCTTTGGTGTTGAGGCAGATAAATTTGAATCAGCACTAAAAGATGTTGGTGAGCTACTTGGTTATATCAGTCAGCGTCCTGATAGGGAAATTCGGAAAGGACCGGATAATCTTTGGTGTGGCTCGAATAACTATTATCTGTTATTTGAGTGTAAAAGTGAGGTGTCTGAAAAACGCCAGGAAATCACAAAGAAAGAAGCAGGGCAAATGAATAACCATTGCGCTTGGTTTGAGGATCAGTATGGAAAGGATACAAAAATAGATCGGTTTATGATTATTCCAATAAAAGATTTGTCTTATGAAGGAGATTTTACCCATAATATTAGAATAATCCGGCGGAATGGACTTAGACGACTAAAGGATCAGGTTAAAAAGTTTATCAAAGAATTAAAAAAGTTTTCTCTGAACGAAATATCTGATACTAAATTACAGGAAGCCTTAAATTTACATCACCTAAATATAGAGGAGTTCTCTAAACAGTATTCAGAAGAATATTATCATTTAACAAAATAAAGTCTGTAAAATTTGGTAGCACTCAAAATTAGTGTCCTTAAGTCTGGTTTTAAAGATGAAGCCATAGGATGTTCGTTTGCTCGTCAGATCTATTTTACCTGTAACACAAGAGCTGTTTTATATTATCCTTTAATGTGAACTTTTTTTCTGGTGAATTGTCAAGTCAAGTGCAACGGTTTCTTATAGAAGACCTCATAGGGCGTACGATAGCCGAGGCATTTACGTGGACGCATGTTTAGTTCATCAAAAACCTCTTGGATGCACTCCTGCGAAATATCTGTAAGATCCTGTCCTTTCGGGAAATATTCGCGCGATAAGCCGTTTGTATTTTCATTTATTCCCCTCTGCCAAGGCCGATGGGGCGGAGGGAAATAGAATGGTACTTGCAGAGCGGATGTTACCTCAACATGACGGGCAAATTCCATCCCGCGATCCGGCGTGATAGTTTTTACGGGAAGCCCTCGGAGTGCACATATAATGACACGGCTGACTTCACGTGCGTTCTTTTTGTTCGCCTTGCCGCCAATGACAAAACGACTCTTTCGGTCGACAAGCGTAACAAGACATGCCTGCCTCGTTTTTCCTGCAACAGTGTCACCACCAAGCCATCTCCGATGATTTGCTGCCTAGGGACGAGCAGCAAGTTCGTTGCTGATACGAATTTTTCCACGACACTCCTCATGCCCTTTCGTATGGCGTGTTTTTCCCTTGTGCCGTAGTTTTCGCACCACACCGCGCGCTCCATGAGACAGCTTCACATCATCAAACGCCATAGTATCAGTTTCCTATGTATCACGTTTTCTTTTTTCTGCCTGTTGCACTTAGTATTGTAAATTCAAGACACAGAAATATTTTCGTCTTTATTATTGGAAAAGTTTGATAACGGGTTTATAATAAAGCGTCTTCAATTTTTTATGATTGCCTTTGGGAGGCGTGTCCAATGAATTCATTCTTTGAGCGGCAGTTTCGGCTGCAGGAGAATCACACAACGGCGACAACGGAGGTCATCGCAGGGCTCACGACATTTGCAACGATGGGCTATGTGCTCGCCGTTGTCCCGCACATGATGGGTGAGGCAGGCGTTCCGACGGGAGCGATGCTCACGGGCATGGTGCTTATGATCTTCGCTGCGACGATGGCGATGGGGCTGTATACGAACCGTCCCTTTGCCCTCGCGCCCGGCATGGGCAGTGTCGCGATTTTTTCGATTACGATGGTGCAGCTGCAGAATGTACCGATTGGTGTGGCGAGTGCGATTGTTTTTCTGAGCGGATTGCTTTTTATCATCGTGACAGTGCTTGGCATACGAAAGGCTATTGTCATGACAATCCCGCGCGGCATCAAGATCTCGATCGGTGCGGGTGTGGGCATCTTCCTCGCGGTTATTGGGATGCGCAATGCAAAGCTGCTCGCAGCAAATGCGAAGAAGGTCGCGCTCTCGTTCGGCGATCTCACACAGCCGGTTGTCCTTCTCGCGGCGATCACGTTCATCATCTTGCTGGTTCTCTCTGCACGTAAGGTGCGCGGTGGAGCGCTCATCAGCATTCTCGCGGGAACGGTGATCGGTATCCCCATGGGCGTCACCAAGCTCCCCGAGAGCATCTTCCGTATACCGGACAGCATCGCCCCCATTTTCTTCAACTTTGACCTTGGTGGTGCGCTCAATCTCGCGTATCTGCCGTTCCTCTTTGCGTTCTTCCTGCCGGATTTCTTCTCGAGCTTCGGCACGGCGATCGGCATCGGGGGCAAGGCAGGTTTCCTCGACAAAAACGGCGATCTGCCGGGGCTCGACAAGGTCTTTCATGTCGACTCCATCGCCGCGACGATCGGCTCACTCTTTACGATCCCCGTGCTCATTACCTATCTCGAGTCCGGTGCAGGCGTTGAGGCAGGCGGCCGCACGGGACTGACGGCGTGCACGACGGCAGCTGCGTTTCTTCTCATCCTCGCCGTGACGCCGCTCGCGCTGATGATCCCCGCGGCGGCGACGGCGCCCGTCCTCATCTACGTCGGCGTCAGCATGATGGCGGGTATGCGCAATCTTGACTATACGGATATCGCCGAGTATATCCCTGCATTTCTCTGCGTTGCGTTCACCGCGTTCACGTTCAACATCGCGAACGGCATCTCCGTCGCCTTTATCTCGTTCGTCATTATCAAACTTGCCATGGGGCGCACGGCGGAGCTGCACAAGGGACACTATCTGCTTGCCCTCCTGCTCGCGTATTATTTCTACGCCATTGCAGGGGTAAAATAGGAGTATGGTATGGATATTGACATCCTTCTGGCTGATGGGAAGATATACAACAGCTATCTCAAAAAATTCATCCCGGGCAATATTGCCGTCAGCGGCGATCGCTTCGCCTATGTCGGCATGGACGAACTGCCGCTGACACCGCGGTGTGCGGTCGATCTCGCGGGGCAGTACGTCATCCCTGGGCTGATCGACTGCCATATGCACATTGAAAGTACGATGTGCGCGCCGCGTACGTTTATGAACGGCGCGGCACGCAGCGGTGTGACGACGCTCATCGCGGAGCCGCATGAGATCGCAAATGTATTCGGTCTCGCGGGTATCCGCGCGCTGATGCAGAGTGCGCAGGACGGCCCCTGCGATGTCCGCATCGCCATCCCCTCGTCCGTTCCGTCGACGAATGACGCGCTCGAGACGGCAGGTGCCGCGATCGAGAACGATGATGTCGAGGCGCTCATGCACATGGATCAGGTGATCTGCCTCGGCGAGGTGATGAACTGCCGCGAGGTCATTGCGGACGCGCACTCCAAGACGAATCGTCTGATCCGCCAGATTCAGCACGGCCGGCCGGATTTCTCCATCGAGGGGCACTGCCCGCGCTTCGTCGGATGGGAGCTGGCGCAGCTCCTCTGCCGCGGCATCCGCTCCGATCATACGGATCAGTCGCTCGAGGGGCTCGCACAGCGCGCCGCAAATGGAATGTTCATCCAGCTGCAGGAAAAGACACTGAAGAAAGAGTTCCTCGACTACCTCATGGAGAACCGTCTGTCGGGGCGGTTTGCCCTCGTCACGGACGATACGATGCCCGATGACTTCATACGGCGCGGACAGCTCGATCATCTCGTGCGGCGCAGCATGGCTCTCGGTCTTTCCCCCGAGGAGGCAATCTACGCCGCGACCTATGCACCCGCTCAGCATATGGGGCTGCGGGAGAAGGGGGCAATCGCCCCCGGCCGCATCGCCGACTTCGTCGTGCTCTCGGATCTGCGGGCCTTTGAGATCGAGCGTGTCTGGCGCGCGGGACGGCAGGTCTTTGCGCGCGGCGAGGCGTGGGAGGAGCCGGAACGGGACACGTCGTTCCCTGCGCATTTTTACCGCAGCGTGCATCTGGCGCCGCGCAGTGCCGAGGACTTCGTCCTGCGTGCGCCGATCGCGGAGGGGACGGTGCTCTGCCGCATCCTCGAGGTGCAGGAGCATACGACCTTTGTCGCGGAGGGGCGGGCAGAACTGCCCGTGCGCGGCGGCGTGATCGACTGGGAGAACAGTCCGTACAGCCTTGCCTGTGTCTTTGAGCGGCACGGCAAAAATGGCGGCTGCGGCATGGCGCTCGTCGGCGGGACAGCGCTCACGCGCGGTGCGGCGGCGACTACCTATGCGCACGACAGCCACAACCTGCTCGTCCTCGGACAGACCGCGGCGGATATGCAGGCGGCGGCGAACGCCGTCATTGAGGCGCAGGGCGGGGTTGCTGCGGTGCGGGACGGCAGTGTGCAGGCCTTTGCGCCGCTCCCCATCGCGGGCATCCTCTCTGACCGCCCGCTCCCCGTCCTCGGCGAGCAGATCGCGGACGTGCGCCGCGCCCTCACGGAAAACGGCTATCGGCATGATAATGCCATCATGTCCTTTGCGACACTCGCACTCCCCGTCAGCCCTGATATCAAGCTGACGGACAAAGGCATCGTCGATGTGCGGCGGGGCGAGATCGTGCCGCTGATCGTAGAGCTGCGGACAGCAGAGTGAATATGATTTCACCAACAAAAAGGGACGACGGAGCGAGTATTCTCGCTCTGCCGTCCCTTTGACGTACACACGGCGTCCTCTCCGTGAGTGCGGAGCACGTCCTCCTTATGGAGATGCGGAAGATGGGCGGCAAATAGCCGCGCTTTGATCGGGTCATGGCAGACTGCGATGTCATCGCCTAGATGGCGGACAACGCGGGCTGCCTCCCGTGCGGGACGAAGGTTATGAACCGCGCCGCACGGAATGCCGCCATCGACGCTGTGCAGGAGGAGTTCGGCACACAGTACATCGCCTTCCCGAACCCCGCCTACGGTTCCCGGGTCAGTGCCCTCGCAAAGGACTACATGACCATGAGCCCCGAGGCGCGCGAGGACTTCCATGGGAAGATGCTGACAGCGTAACAGAACACAATGAAAAGAGCCCGTCTCTGCTCCCTTGTTGAACAAGGGAGCAGGGGCGAACGTTTTTGTGTTCGGTGATGAAAACTTGTCATGTGCAGTGCATCAGTGCAAAACACCAAAAGAAAAAGCCGATCCCAAAGGATCGGCTGGAAAAGGTCCGCATGGGAGCCTGTGCGGTGATGCTCAGCCTGTGCCTTGATCGTTGGTTCAATGCGCATATTGATCGCTGCAGTCTTGGACATGATACCAATCTCCTTTTCTCAAAAGTAAGGCAGATGCCGCATAATGCTCTTATTGGCAGCAGACACTTATTGTTGTACAAGGCGTTCGTGGGGGTGACTTTAAAACGGAGCCCTATTGTCTATGTATATATATCGCTGCTTTTCGGCAGCAAAAATATAAAAAAAATAGACAATAAGCAGCGAACATGCTATACTATAATTGAGGTGATATTGAACATGCCGAACTTAGGAGACATGATAAAAGAAAAACGAGAAGCTGTTGGATTGTCTCAAAAGAAATTGGCAGAAGCTTGCAGCCTGAGTGACAGCGAAATAATGAAGATTGAAAGCGGTCGCCGAGAAACACCGAGCTGGAAAAACTTGTGCAAAATAGCTAAGGCCTTAGATTTCCATCCTTTCGAGATATTACTGGCGGCAGGTTATATTACAGAGGAAGATATTAGTCCCAGTATACGACTTCGTGGATTAGACAAGCTGGATGAGAAAGGTATGGCAACGGTCCAGCTGTTTATCGATTTCATAATCTCGAGAAAAGATATGGACGGACTCTCCAAAGGAGGTCTTTGATATGCCGTACAGATTAGGAGAATTGTTCTGTGGTCCCGGAGGCATTGCATGGGGGGCACTCAATGCGGATATAGGAAACCCGGAGTTTTCCATCGTGCATCAATGGGCAAATGATTATGATGCGAGTACTTGCGACACATATCGCCATAATATTTGTCCCGATGCTCCGCAGACAGTGTATCATGAAGATATTAGAAAGCTTGATATGAGCAGATTGGCATCGATTGATGCGCTGGCGTTTGGATTTCCCTGCAACGATTACAGTGTCGTCGGCGAACAAAAAGGGATGGATGGTGTTTACGGACCTCTCTACTCCTATGGTGTTTCTGCGTTGAAACGGTTTAAGCCGAAATGGTTTTTAGCAGAAAATGTCGGCGGCTTGAGAAATGCCAATGAAGGGCGAGCATTTACAAAAATTCTCACAGAATTGAGGGAGACCGGGTATACGATCACACCGCACTTGTATAAATTTGAAGAGTATGGTATTCCGCAGGCGCGGCACAGGTTGATTATTGTTGGGATCAGAAACGATATTGATGTAATATTCAGGGTGCCTTCTGCAGAACCCTATAAGGAGGCTGACAATTCATGCAGGAAAGCGATTGAAGATCCCCCGATTCCGGAGAATGCTCCGAATAATGAAAGAACACGTCAATCGGATATGGTCGTGCGCAGACTTCAGCACATTCTTCCGGGACAGAACGCATTTACAGCCGATCTTCCTAAAGAACTGCAGCTGAATATCAAAGGAGCAAGAATCAGCCAGATATACAAGCGCCTTGACCCGGATAAACCGTCGTACACCGTAACTGGAAGCGGCGGCGGCGGAACGCATATTTACCATTGGGAAGAGCCGAGGGCACTCACCAATCGAGAAAGAGCCAGACTTCAGACGTTTCCGGATGACTATGTCTTTCAGGGCAGCAAGGAGAGTGTCCGCAGACAGATAGGTATGGCAGTACCCTGCAGAGGTGCTCAAATAATCTTTGAAGCCATTTTGAAGTCTTTTGCGGACATTGAATACCCCAGCACAGAGCCGAATATAAATGAATAACAACAGCCGGAGAGCATAAATTTGTATCTCTCCGGCTATTATTTATTGTGTGTAATATCTTCATAGAGGCTTTTCAAATGGGCTTCCGCTGCAGATCCCTTTAATTGGCACTCCCATATCGTGATTACCTTCCAGCCCTGTGATACCAGCCGGCGAATATTCTGCTCATCCCGTTCTGTATTTCGGTTAATTTTTTTGCGCCAATATTCCTCATTTGAAACAGGCCATACAAAACGTCTGCAGTTATGATGATGCCAGAAACATCCGTTTACAAACACCACTGTCTTATATTTTGGGAATACTAAGTCCGGGCATCCAGGCAGGCGGCGGTCATTTTTTCGGTAGCGAAGTCCGCACGAAAAGAGGTACTTTCGAACTTTTTCTTCTGGTTTTGAATTAGTGCTTCGAATATGCGACATATTCATACTGCGAACTTCTTTTGAATGGTTATCTGCCATAAGGCGACATTCCTCTTTTCGGAGAGAAATCCATGTAATACTGTTCATCGTCAATTTTGTAAAATGTCACATCTGTCCTTCCATATCTTTTCAGATCGCTGGCATGTACATATGCGCCGTTTGCCAGACCCAGACGATTCCGAAAATATTCCCCAAGCTGGGCATTGCTTGCCGGAGTCGTGATGGCTTTGTCGCTTTGCTGCTCCACGCGAAGCTGAAGCGTGTGATGATCATCCGTTACAACAAGAAAATGCTGCTTATCCAATGGAAAGAAACCGCTCCTTGCAATCTTGCTTGGGAGAGGAATATATGCTTCGTTTTTGTTGCGCTTGTTTCTCTGTCCCCAATTTAATCCAGAACGCTTTCCCGGCTCTCCCGTTCTGGTAAGAAGTGAAAGATGAACGCAGCTGTCGGCGGATACGTCGGAAGTGGATATAGGAATCGCCGTTGATGAACGAATTACAACATGATCCTCAACCTCTGAATGCCTGCAGAAGATGGACCGGCTGACAGCGTTTTCATATGAAGTATAAGCGTGCAATGCCGAACGCCTTGTCAGCGAACCGCTATGTTTTCTAAGAAAATCAGTCTGGGTAAAATCGTACGAACAGCTAAATGCACAGACCGGAGTATCGTTCTGAAGCCAAAGGAACAAATTTTTTTTAGAAATCGGCGCTTGGAATAAATAGCTGCAGGTAAATCGATTTCTCTTGTCACGGATGCCGTGGAGGGCTTGGAAGCCTTCGTGGGAAGCCTTGTCAATTCCATCATCAAGCACTGCTTCGACAATCAGTTCGATTGAAATGCCAGAGATTCCCTGTTCATCGTAAGTTGTAAGAAGCCAGGAAACCATACTTGGTGTTGCGTGGGATGCAAGTATGCAGAGTCTGTTTGCGCAAAGATGCAGAGGAGTGAACAGAATGTATTTTGCGAGGTCTGTGGAATACTGTGATTCCATACAGATCAGGCCTCCTCTTCAAAAATGTCGTAATACATCATGTTTTCGGGGAGTTTTATGTTTGGAATCCAGAGTTGTTTTCCTCCCCATCCTTTTGTTCCGGTAACTTGATACATGGTCAGAACTAATTTATCGGAAAATGACGAACCTAGCTGCCAATCGTTAGGAGACAGCAGGGCGCCGGTTCCTTGGGCAATATTTCTATCTCTTCGTACAACAAGAATCCCCTGTGCTGAGGGCTGTTCAGCGAGAATTGTGTCTATGACAGACTGAAATATTCTCAGTTTAAAATCAGGGCTTGGGATTATGTGTGAAAGTATTTCCTTCATCAGCCGCAGACTGACTTGATAATATGGTTCGGTTTCTGAAAATGATTGAAGTAGTTTAGAAATACTTTCAATGGAGTCATTGTCTGGTAGAAGCGGATAGTAGTTCGTCCCTCCTGATATAAATTCGACATGCTTGCTGTCAAGCACATTTTTCCTTGTTGGATTCAGATTCTCAGGATAATAGAGTTTAACATTGTCAATGCCTCGCTCAACTTGGGCAATGATTGAGTTGTTTGCAGCGTTGATGTCTGCGAACAGTTTGTATAGATTTTCGTCAATATACACCATCATCATTCCAGGATCTCTGTCATAACCAAACATCCTGCTGTGCTGCCACATGGTATCTGCTTGAGGCTTCCTGCTTGTTCGAGTGTAGCAAATGGTTTGAAGTGCTGGAAATGTCACACCTCGTCCGAGCGTATTGCCGCCTATGATAAAACAGCAGCCCGTTGAATATTCGCTGCTTTCTACATCTGACTTTCCGTTCATGATAAGAACTTTTATGCTGTTTTCTGTAAGAAGGTCAACAGCCTTTGCAAAAACAGCCGCAAATTGCTGCTTATTAGATTTTTGAGGACTTAAATCGTTGTATTGTGCCTGCAGCTCCGATTTGAACTCTGTAGCTGCATTTTCGCGGCACCAGTGCAGCTCCTTCTTCACTTCGTCGGCAAATTTTTGATGTGCAGCAACCCTGACACTTGGATGAAACAGGCAGTTTGCCGCTTTTCCTCCCGATGACAGAATTTGTGCAGATACTGCCAAATGTCGTATCACAACCGTATGGACTGGATTTTTCATAGTATCCAAATAAGAAACACAGTCTGGCTTACCGGAAACAGGGAAAAAGAAGTCACCGCCAAGATATGCGTCACCCGGCTGGAAATAATATGTGAAATATGGATGCCAGCCTGAAGCAATCGTCTGAAGAAAAAGCGCCTGCGGAGTACCTGTCACCTGCAGGTATAAACTGCTTGAGGCGCTGTTTCTGATACTGTCAATATACTTGTTGACAGACGATTGCTGATCTCGGTTTACAAGCGTATTCAGAGATGCCGCATCAGCCTCGTCATCGATAATAAAGACGGGGTTTCCCTTCATAAACCCTGTGGAATTCAGAATATTTGCCCACAACTTCAGAATACGGGCATTTTTCTTGAGAACGATAACGGCGGGCTGGATCAAGCAGTTGTCCGTGAAAAGGCGAGCATCATTCTCTCCGCAGATGCAGAAGCTTTCCAGATCAGATTTAACGCGCTCCAGGGTCTGCTGCTGCAGTGCGACATTGTCCGTCGTAAGCAGAACGAAAGCTGGAAAGCCGAGGTCAGCGGCTTTGCACATGATACCAAACATCTGCCCTGTCTTGCCGGACTGAACATTGCCGAACAACAGGCCTGTTTCATGGGTCAAAAATGAAAATGACTTGATATACTGATTCCCGACATCCTCAGCGGTTTTGTGAATCGACTCAGCAAGTTTTACGTTTCCTCGATTTGTGATTTTTTGCAAATATGTATTGAGATGCTGCATTTTCATTCACTCCGCGCTATTTAGTCTGTACTTCCTATAAAGGCAAGAAACCACACGTCCAAGGATTCGCCATTACTATCCAATGCACTCTGCCCAGTTTTCTTGAACAGCAGTCTGTCACAGCCATACTCATCCAGCATTTCCTGTGTAATCATTCCTTTTCGGTCTGTATCCTCAGCAGTATTGTTTACAGGGGCAACAATTCCTGCTGCAGCCAAACGGCCTTTAAGCCATCGCCCCATAATAAGTTCATCACCAACTGCGCTGAATTGTTTGTTGTTGTCGCTTGTGGTATGAGCCTTGAACCAATATCCGTCATCGGTGACCACAAAGAACGGTTTGTTTTTTTCTGGATACCCATTCATCCGGTATATTTCGGCTCCTACTGTCAGCTGAGTTTCATACCAGTCACGAGGTTTTCTTTTGCTTCGCGGCGCAGCATAGCACACATTGATGTTTGATTTTGTGAAATGTCTGCCGTCATCCAAGTGCCGATCAACGCTCATTGGAACTTTCAGCGGGAGGAAAAATGATACGGCGGGCGTGCACTGTTCATAGAATGCAACATTGGACGGAGGAATGGAGGTGACTAACTCAATGCCGTTTAAGGCTGTATTGGTTTCGTGGATAAGTGGTATCCTGTCTATTTCTGCAATATTTGCGGAGCAGGATGAATGCTTGAGCTGTTCAATATGCTCGGTGATATCTGAAACTTCTTTGGGGGCTGTCGTAAGGGCGGATATTTCATACTGTCTGCGATTTGAGGCCTCTGGCTTGATTGTGCTGAGATTTGCTGAACCAATGATTGCCGCAAATGGCTGTGCATCCTTATAAAAGCAGTACAATTTTCCGTGATACTTGAATGGGGTTACGAGACGGATTTCACCAATGCCGGTCTGAGACCATTTTTGGTTCATCTTCATCGCCGTATGATAGATCTTCTCCGGCATTCCTTCGATATAGTACATCCCTATCGTAAGGCAGATGGTCTTTATTCCGCAGTTTTCAGCTATGCTGCCAAGCTCTGTGATGGAAGCCGCAGAAGTATATCCTACCGCGATTTCTATGCGGTCTGCCCGTGTTGCTTGTTCCATGAAGGAATCAAGCACAGTCTGCTGGGAATCTTCGGTTCCGAGGGGAAGAATGTTTGAATAAAGCAGTTTCATCGGGGTTCCTCTATTCTTTATGGATGGGGCTGGTGTTCGTGACAGCGTATTTTCACAGTGTATACCTTTATTTTCGGGATAAGAAGATCCCGTTTGCAGGTGTTGGCTGTTGTTAACTGTTTACGGCAATACCTATTGGGTATAAGATGAGGCCTCAAGACTGAATCTCTGACGCTGTGTTTTTCAATCATACATGCATCAATTATAGCATGAATCTTTTTATTTTATAAGGAAAAATCTAATCCAATGAGAAATCCTGCATCCTAATCAATCCGATATAACATCTTCATCGAGAGAAAGGTGCGTCACATCTGCTTCGTCGCGGAGACGAAGGGAACGCTCTCCTCACTCCAGCTTCGTCCGATGGAGGAGGCAAAAATAGCGTGTGCGAAGAAGCTGTTTGAAAAACTGCATAGTGACTGCGTGATCTATGAGCACGTGAATGATTTCCAGACGCTGCTCAACCGCGTGATGAAGTGATGTGTATATGCAACATGCCTGTCCCTCTGTGGGGCAGGTTTTTTCTCTTGCTGCGGAATATGCTATAATAGGAGAAAAGCAAAGAGCGTGTTTCTCAGACTGTACGCGGCAAAGGAGGTGTATCATGCAGCGGCGATATGTTTTTATGGGATTGGTGCTGGCGGTGCTCGTCGGTGTATTCTTCTACCTCCGTGTCGAGCAGCGGACGCAGATCGATTTCGAGCAGGTGGAGCCGATCCCGGGGTACAAGATGGAGATGCGGGAGTCGCCGCTGCGGGTGGCGATGATCTCGGTGCTGAACCACGCGCGTACGGAGGGCTATCAGAGCCAGATGGTGCGTAGCCTCGGGCGGCTGCTCGGGCGGCCGGTGCTGCTCCTGCACCGCCGCAGCTACGCCGAGATCAATCAGCTGCTGGCGAAGGGGGATGCGGATGTGGCGTTCCTCTCGAGCGGTGCGTATATGGTGTATGGGAAAAAGGAGGATGTGCGTCTCTTGGCGATGCCGGAGCGGGGCGGAACGAACTACTATTTCTCGTATGTGATTGTCCCGCGTGCGAGCAGCGTCACCTCGCTCGCGGAGCTGCGCGGACGGCATTTCGTCTATGTGGATCCGATGAGCTACTCGGGCTATCTTGAGCTGCGTGCATATCTGCGGAAAATGGGCGAGGATCCCGAGACCTTCTTTCGCTCCTCCTATTTTACCTACAGCCACGACGACTCGCTGCGTGCGGTGGCGGACGGTCTGGTGGATGGCGGCGTGATTGCGAGCCTGACGTATGACTACTACCGGGAGTATGCGCCCGCGATGCTGGAGCAGGTGCGGATCGTACAGGTGCTGCCGGGGAGCGGGATGGGGCCTGTGGTGGCACGGCGCGATCTGAGGGAGGCGGATGCAGTGCAGGAGATCCTGCTGCATCTGGACAGAGATCCGGAGGCAAAGGAGGCGATGGAGCAGCTGCTCATCGACCGCTTCGTGCCGCCACAGCCGGAGCTCTATCCGCAGTTCTCGCCGGAAGAGGGGATCTGATGCAGTATTTTGCGAAACTCCGCATTGCGGGCAAGCTGACGGTGATCGTGATGGGGATTGTGTTGCTCTTCGCCATTCTCTCGGGTGCGCTCATGCTCGTCACGCTGTCCGACATCATGCGTGCGTCATTGGAGCGGCGTGGGCTGAGCGTGGCGGCAGAGGTGGCGGAGCTCAGCAGCGACGCGCTGCAGACAGGAAATCTCTTTGCGCTCGAGGAGCTGATCCACACAGAGAAGCGCAACAATGACTTTGTATCGTATATCTTTTTGCTGGACACGGAGGAACGCGTGATGGCGCATACCTTTCCGAAGGGGATGCCGCTGCATCTGCGCGAGCTGCACGGGGCGGGCGGCGCAGAGCCGGAGGTGCTGCGCGTGGACACGAGCCTCGGGAAGATCCAGGACATCCGCTGGCCGATCGAGGGCGGTGCGCTCGGCGCGGTTCGCGTCGGTGTGAGCGAGGATGCGCTGCGGGAGCTGTTGGTCTCCAATGTACTGAAAATGCTCGGGATAACGCTGGTCATCCTGCTCCTCGCGGCGGTGCTGATCTTTCGCTTGTCGGAGATCCTGACGCGTCCGCTCCATCATCTGATGGAACGTGCGGAGCATATCTCCAAAGGGCATTTCTCGGGGCGTGCGATCACGTTCCCTGCGACGGATGAGATCGGGCGTCTGGCGAATGCGATGAACGATATGGAGCGGCATCTGCGCGAGGGTGCGCAGGAGCGCAGCCGTCTCCTGCGGCACATCATCACGGCGCAGGAGGAGGAGCGCAAGCGGATTGCAATGGAGCTGCACGACGAGAGCGGGCAGACGCTGACGGCACTGCTCTTTTCCCTGCGTGCGCTCGCGAACGAGACGGACGATGAAAATATGCAGAAGGCGCTGCTCGCGATCCGTGACGAGACGGCGGATACGCTCGCGCGGCTGCGGAATCTCGCGGTGGAGCTGCGCCCGCCGGCACTGGATGAGCTGGGGATCGAGGCGGCACTTGAGAAGCTGGTCGCGGACTATCGGCGCAAGCACGCGGTGGACATCGAGCTCGTCTGCGCGGTCGAGACGGTGCCCGGCGACGTGGAGAGTCTGGCGGTCTATCGGATTGTGCAGGAGTGCCTGACGAACATCGTGCGGCATTCCCACGCGACGCAGGCACAAATTCGCCTGAGAGCAGAGGAGCGCATCGTGCTCTATGTCAAGGACAACGGCGATGGCATCACACAGGAGCGCATCCGTGCGGCGCGGCGGGAGAACCACATGGGGATCTACGGGATCGTGGAGCGCGTGCGCCTGCTCGCGGGGCGCATGGAGCTCTCTGCAGAGCTGCCGGAGTGGACGACGGTCTATCGCATTGAGCTGCGTGGAAGGGGAGGGCTGACGGATGAATCTGATGATTGTGGATGACCATTTGCTGATCCGCGCGGGGATGAAGCTGCTGCTCAAAAACACGTCCGCCTATACGGTGACGGCGGAGGCGGAGAGCGGCGAGGAGGCACTGCGGCTGCTGGCGGCGCAGCCGATCGACCTCGTGATCATGGACATCTCGATGCCGGGGATGGGCGGGCTCGCCTGCATCCGTGAGATCCGCGCGCGCTATCCTGCAGTGAAGATTCTCGTGCTGAGCATGCACGAGGATGAGGAGTATATCTACAAGGCGATGCAGTACGGGGCGATGGGCTATCTGCCCAAGACCTCGGCGGACAACGAGCTGTTCGATGCGCTGCAGGCACTTTCGCAGGGGCGGCGTTACCTCAGCCCGAATGCACAGCAGTCACTTATGGACATCATGTTCCGCCCCGCAGAGGAGGCAGCGGATGATCCGCGCAGCGTGCTCACCGCGCGGGAGCGGGAGGTCTTTGACGAGCTGATCCACGGGTATACGATCACGGAGATTGCCGAGCAACTGCATCTCAGTGTAAAGACAGTGGACACACATAAGAAACATATCTACGAGAAACTGCACTGCAGTCGGCGCAGCGAGCTTGTCACGCTCGCCCTGCGGAATGGGCTTTTGCAGTAGCGTGACCTGTTCAAAAGAACCCCACATCGGATTTTTTCTGATGTGGGGTTCTTTATTTCTGATGGAAAAATGGGGAGAAATCCGAGGGAAAAACAGAACTTTGCCGATGGTCGGGCAATGCTGCATTCGCTATACTACAACCAGCATAAATTTCACAAAGGAGATGAATTCATATGTCAATTTTTTCACCGGCACCGCACATTGAGCGGCTGCCCGCCGACCAGATTGACGAGCGGTACAAGTCCCTCCGACGGCAGGTCTTTCTCGGGACGTTCATCGGGTATGCGACCTTCTACCTGATTCGCAAGAATTTCAGTCTTGCGATGCCCTATATGATTCAGGACTACGGCTACTCCAAGGCGGATCTTGGTATCGTCCTGACCATGCTTTCGGTTGCATACGGCGTGAGCAAGTTCGTCATGGGCAACATCTCGGATCGCTCGAATCCGAAGTATTTTGCCACGCTGGGCCTCCTGCTCAGTGCGCTCGTGACGCTCGCGTTCGGCGTTGTGCCGGGGGTCATGACGAGCATTCCGATCATGTGCGCGCTGAGCTTCATGAACGGATGGTTCCAGGGGATGGGCTACCCGCCGTATGCAAAGTCGATGGTGACGTGGTTCTCCCAGACCGAGCGCGGCGCGTGGTGGTCGTGGTGGAACGTCTCGCACAACCTCGGCGGCGGGCTGATCGCACCGCTGGCGACGGCAGGTATCGCACTCTTTGGCACATGGAACAGTATCTTCTTCTTCCCTGCGCTGATCTCCATCGTCCTCGCCTTCATCACCTTCTTCCTCCTGCGCGACACGCCGCAGTCCTGCGGTCTGCCGCCGATCGAGGAGTACAAGCACGACTACCCGAAGGAGCACGGTGCCGTCATGGAAAAGCAGATGACGGCAAAGGAAGTTCTGATGAAGTACATCATCAAGAACAAGCTGCTCTGGTATCTGGCGATTGCGAACATCTTCGTCTATTTCATCCGTTACGGTGTCGTCGATTGGGCGCCGACGTATCTCGCGGCGGTCAAGGGCTTCTCCAAAGAGAGCTCGCGCTGGGCATACTTCCTCTATGAGTGGGCGGGCATCCCAGGCATGCTCGTGAGCGGCTACCTCAGTGACCGTGTGTTTCGCGGACGGCGTGCGCCCGCAACGATGATCTTTATGACGTTCGTCATCGTCGCGATCCTCGTCTACTGGTTCAACCCACCCGGCAATGTCCTCGTGGACAACCTCGCGCTGATTGCCATCGGCTTCCTCATCTACGGGCCGGTCATGATGATCGGACTGCAGGCGGCGGACATGGTGCCGCGTGTCGCAACGGGCGGCGCGACCGGCCTTACGGGCCTCATGGGCTACATCGTCGGCTCCGCGTTCGCGGGTGTCTACATGGGCTTCGTCGTCGACCACTTCGGCTGGACGGGCGGCTTCATCAGCCTCCTCGCCTCCTGCGTCCTCTCGATTTTCTTCCTGTTTATGACTATGGGCGGGAAGAAAAGAACAGAATAAAGGAATCGCTGCATTCCCACATAAAAATCCCGCCGCGTTCGGAATGCTCCGAATGCGGCGGGATTTTGTGTGCATTTAGGAACCGCTGATAAAATGAAGTCCGTCAGATTGGTGCAGATTTTTGTCCTGTCAGGGAAGCTGCTGCCGGTGCAGCGGCGGCGATGAGAGTGACTGACTTGTCGAGACGCTGCTTAGTGATAAGAGATTACATTTCCATGAATAAGATGATGGAAAAAAAGGGATACCGCGTCGCTCAAGCTGCTGCGTCATGTCCCTTATGTATGCTTTATCAGTGCTTCCCCAGATCACCGCAGATGCCTGTGAGGCACATTTACCGCTGGCAGGTAGACCTTCCGGCAGAGCAGGGCGGCGACGAGTGCGATGGCCGCGCCGATGTAGCCGATGTGGGCGATGTGGTCAGCCCCCGCTGCCAGCCCGCCGATGTACGTTCCGCTGCCGATGCCGAGGTTGAAGATCCCCGAGTAGATCGCCGTCGCAACCGTCGATGCGTCGCGCGGAACCGTGGCGAGCACCTCCGCCTGGAACATCGTATTGTAGAGCGTTGCGAGCACGCCGAGCACCATCGTGAGCACGATCATCGTGCCGACGGAGATGGATGCCGCCTGCCAGAGAAAGAGCATGGCGGCAACCCCGACCAGACACCAGCGCAGCAGGGAGAAACGGCACCTGCCGTACATGCGCGAGAACACCAGGCTCGCGATGATGCCGCTCACCCCGAGCAGCATGAGTGCCGCCGTGATCAGATTGGGCGAGAATTCTGCGACCGTATGCAGGAACGGCTCGATGTAGCTGTACATCGTGAAATACGCCGTCGCAAAGAGCGCCGTCATGACGTAGATGCACGCAAGCGCAGGCTGACGCACGAGCGACGGCAGCTCGCGGACACTGACCCCCGCCCCCGGCGTGCGCTGCGGCAGGAGAATCGCGAGATAGACGAATGCGGCAGTAGCGACCGCGGCGAGCAGGAGGAACGTCATGCGCCACCCTGCGGCGAGCCCGATCACGCGGCCGAGCGGGAGCCCGACAATCGTCGCGACCGAGCTGCCCGTCACGATCATACCGAGTGCCGTCGGCTGATGCTCGCGCGTCACGAGACGCGTCGCGAGCGGCGCGGCGATCGACCAGAAAATCGAGTGCGCGCAGGCGACAACGATACGCGCCCCGAGCAGCATATCATAGCTCGTCGCTACCCCAGAGATCATCTGCCCGATGCCGAAGAGTGCCACCATCAGGAGCAGCAGTTTCTTCAGCTCCATGCGGCAGGTCAGCAGCATCAGCGGCAGCGACAGCAGGGCCACCACCCACGCGTAGATCGTGATCATCTGACCCGTCGCCGCCTCCGTCATGGAGAACGACTCGGAGATATCGATGAGCAGTGCGATCGGCATGAACTCCGATGTGTTGAAGATAAAGGCCGTAATCGTGATTCCAAACAGCATCATGTACTGGCGCGGCAGCATCGTCATAGTGCATCCCTCCCTATCTGTGTTTTCCTGGTGTGACAGTATCCACATTGTAGAGAAAAATAAAAAAAATGCAAGGGGGGAAATGCCCTTTTTTGCGGATTTTCCGCGATCTGTATAGAGCTGTAAAATTGTGATAATGGCGCGCGTATTTTACCTGTGTTATAATTAGAAGCAATGAAGTAAAATACGCACAGAATAAGAAGAGAGCGTGATGGAGTATAAGGAGGTGCACACGGCAGGGGCGGTGTGGTGATTGTGCTGGCTTTGTTCGTACGGTAAGAGCGCTGTGCTGAACGCTTTCTCAGCAGGGGGCTGTGCCTTCCTGCCGAGCATCGCACACAGGAGATGGCACAACGAGATTGCTCCTGTGAGAAAAGGAAAAGAAAAATAACCTGTGTGATTCCTTTAAGGAGGCCATACGATGCTGGGGGCGATCATTGGCGATATTGTCGGCTCGCGGTTTGAGTTCGACAATCATCGCAGCAAGGACTTTGAGCTTTTTGCGGAGGGCTGTTTTGCGACGGATGACAGCATTATGACGCTGTCCGTGGCGAAGACGATCATGGAGACGCAGAGGGAGGCAGCGGACGCACCGACGGCGGATGCCGCAGGGCTCTCGGATGCGGCAGAGGCGGAGGAGGCGTTTTATGCGCGCCTGCGCGCGAACGCGGTGCACTGGATGCGGAGCATCGGGCGGCATTATCCTGACTGCGGCTATGGCGGGCGGTTCTACTGGTGGATGTTCATCACCGATAACCCTGCGCCCTACGACAGCTTCGGCAACGGTGCGGCGATGCGCGTCAGTCCCGCAGGTTTTGCCGCGCGCAGCATGGAGGAGGCCATCGCCCTCGCCAAGGCGGTGACGGAGGTCACGCACAACCACCCGGAGGGGATCAAGGGCGCGGAGGCGACTGCCGTCGCCGTCTATATGGCGCGGACGGGATGCACGCAGCAGGAGATCGCTGCCCATATCGTGGAGCACTACTACGCGCTCGACTTTACCATTGACGGGATTCGCGAGGACTATATTTTTAACGAGACCTGCCAGCATACCGTGCCGCAGGCGATTGAGTGCTTCCTCGAGTCATGTTCCTTTGAGGATGCCATCCGCACGGCGATCTCGCTCGGCGGTGACAGTGACACCATTGCTGCGATCACGGGCGCGATCGCTGAGGCGTACTATGGCATCCCCGGCGCGATCCGCGCACAGGCCCTCTCCTATCTCGACGACTGCCTCCGTCCCATTTATGATGAATGGGAGGCGCGCTATGGGATGGGGCAGGAGTTGCATTGAGAGAGCTGAGAGAACAGAAAAGCTCCCGCGCGCCGACAGCGGCGGGAGCATCAGAAAATGGAGGGCATACAATGAAGAAGGCAATCGTCGTTGTGGATATGCAGAACGACTTCGTGGACGGCGCACTCGGTACGGCGGAGGCGCAAGCGATGCTGCCGCGCATGGTGGAGAAGCTGACGGCGGCGCGTGCGGCGGGGACGGCACTCGTCTTTACCATGGATACGCACGGCGCGGACTATCTCACGACGCAGGAGGGAGAGCATCTGCCCGTTCCACACTGCATTCGCGGCACGGCGGGCTGGGCGATCGTGGAGGCACTCCGCCCCTTTGCCGATGCGGCGGCCGCCGTGATCGAAAAGCCCACGTTCGGCGCGACGGCACTCCCCGCCGCCCTCGCAGACTACGACGAGATCGAGTTCGTCGGGCTCTGCACGGATATCTGCGTCATCTCGAACGCCCTCCTCGTGAAGGCGTTCTGCCCCGAAAAACGCATCAGCGTCGACGCCGCCTGCTGTGCGGGTGTCACGCCCGAGAGTCACACGACCGCACTCAACGCGATGCGAGCATGCCAGATCGAGGTGCGCGGGTAGGATGAAGCGTGTGTTTTGGAAAATGATGGCGAGCCGACAGGAAGAATCATGCGATCAAATCTACCGCAGAAGAGGAGGCGAGTTATATGAGCTACGCGATTAGTCTTGCAGAGGAGAGAAAAGAAGGACGAAGAGAGGGGCAGAGGGAAGAGCGCCTCGCCATCCTCCGTCGACTCGTCTTTATGTCGGGGATGTCGACCGATGAGGCACTCTCGTTGATTGGTGTCCCTGCCGATGAATGGGCGCAGTATCGGCAGGAACTGGAAGAGATAAGATAAAGGAAAAACGTATATTACACAAAAAAAGCACCATCTTTTGGATGGTGCTATATTTTCGCTGGAGCGGGCGATGGGAGTCGAACCCACCTCTAAAGCTTGGGAAGCTTTCATTCTACCGATGAACTACGCCCGCAGTGATTGCTATGATAGCAGATTCTCCCGCGTTTGTCAAACGCGCTCACTCCTCGGGCAGGAGCATGGCGAGGTCGGGCATGAGCTTCGTGATGTCGCGGATGAAGACGCGCAGGACGCTCGTCATGACCTCGGGGTCAAACGCCGCGGGGTTATGCGGGACGACGACGTCGGCGAGGATGGCGGTATCGGAGGTGAGGTAGAACTTGATGAGGCGGCTGTCCTGGTTCTGCCGCATGAGCCAGCCCGTGAGCAGCATAGCGTTCGTGTCGTCGACGGCGTTTTGCGCGAGACGGACGCGGATGGTCGCATAGGCGGTGCTGTCGATGACGACGGCGATGGGCAGCCGTCGTCCATCTGCCTCGATCTCGCTCTCAAAGACGGTGGTGTCGCGGTCGTCGCCCACCTCACGGATGGCAAAACCGGTGATATTTTCCTTTTTAATATACTCCTCGAATGTTTTGGCCGCCTCGATCACGACCAACCACCTCCTCGTGCTTATTCCTCTTCGTATGTAAACTGATCTGTGTCCGCGTGATAGTCGAGCCGATACCGCACGGCAGGTCTGCCCGTGTCGGTATAGAGCTCGGGTCCGAATGCGAGCGCGATGTACGGATGATCTGCGCTGTGCTGCACGGATCCAATGTAGACCTGAAAATCGTCAGGCACCGGATTGTAGTAGTCGCTGCTGTCGACGTAGATACGCCATGCACCGTCCACCGGCGATTTTCCGACGATGACCGCACGTCCTGTGGCGGGCGGGGCCCCCGGCGGACGCCAGCCGGCACGTGTGTTGATGTTGCAGTAAAAAAACAGATGCCCGTCGCTCATAAACGCTCCGGAAGAGCCGAGCCCCAGACGCGATGCCGGTGCGCTAAAGTGAAAGACGTTCTGCTTGCCCTCCCACAGGGTGAAATGGATCTGCGTGCCCATCTGTGCGAGCGTTGCCTTGATCTCCGTCGTGCCGACCTGATAGTAGGCGCGGCGAACGTCGCTGCCCTGCTCCATGCGCACGGGCTTTATGATGAGCTGGGCGCCGGAGACGGGCGGCCGCACCGCAGACACGGATGTGCTGACGCCGAGGATCGCCACGAGGACGAGCAGAAATAGGAGGGGAATGCGTTTGTTTTCCATCGCTGTTCTCCGCAATTTTTTAACTTCTTTTTATTATAGCATAGCGCGCGAAAAAGGGGAAGAGAAAAGAAGTGCCCGCCAGGAGACCTATTGTGTGAATCTCCACAGAAAACAAAAGTTTTATAAAAAGAGGATTTTTGCCGCAGCGCGCGAACTTCTAATATAAGGGACGCACGAGAGAGAAAGGGCTGTAAAAATGAAATCTTTGCGGAGTTAATTCATGCTGGCGCTGATGGCGCCGGTGATTGCGCTGTCGGTGCTCATCATCGCGCTGCTGCTCATCATGGCAGATATGCGTGATCGCCATACGCAGGAGCAATTCCGTACGATGCTGTACACGGACTACGACAATATGATCGGCGTCGCGACGGAGCTCGCACGCAGTGAGGTGCAGAGCGCCTACGATATGTACCGGGACGGACGGCTGACGGAGGATGAGGCAAAGGCAGAGGCGATTGCCCGTGTGAAAAAGCTGCGCTATGGAGCGGACGGCAGCGGATACTTCTGGATTGACGACACAGACTGCCGGCTGATCGCGCATCCATTTTTGGAAAACAAGGAGGGCACGGACCGCAGAGACGACCGTGACCCCGACGGCAACTATGTCATCCGCAATCTTATCGCAGCAGCGAACGACGGAAGCGGGTACAGTAATTTCATGTGGGAAAAGCCGGAGAACGTCGGGACGGGGCAGCTCTCGCCGAAACGTGCCTACTCGCTGAAATTCGCTCCGTGGAACTGGGTGATCTCGACGGGCAACTACGTGGACAACATCGACGCCTATCTCGCCGCGCGCAGCGATGAGAGCCGCGCAGCAATGTATGAGGAGCTGCAGCTCTCCATCCTGTGCATCGTGATCGCCCTCGCTCTCTGTGCGGTACTGGCACGTAAGGTCAGCGGCAGCGTGACACGTCCTGTCGTTGATATGGTGCGTGCATTCTCGAAGAATGAGGCAGGCAAGATCAAGATCCATCCCGTGGAGAGCAGCAGCGCCGATGAGGTGGGTGCCCTCTCACGCACGATGAACGACTTCGGCGCACAGATCAAAACGATGGTCGCTGCCCTCGGAAAGCGTGCCTCTGACTTGGGCACGATGTCGGGGACGCTCAGTACATCGAGTACGAATGTACTGAGTGCCGGTGAGGAGCTGAGCCGCACCATCGAGAACATTGCGAACGGCTCGACGGATCAGGCGATGCATACGCAGACGATCAATGACAACATTCAGTCGATCGAGCGCTCCCTGCAGAAAAATGAGGGGCTGCTCCGTGATCTGAAAGAGGTGAGCGCGCGCGTCGCCGACGAAAAGGAGCACGGCATGGCAGATGTGGCACGTGAGCTCGCTGAGGCGGTGCGCGCCATCCAGGAACAGATTGAGGCATTCGACGTGTAGCGATACCATTTGCTCATGACAAACGGGACTGCGGTACGACATTTTCGAATTCGTACTGCAGTCCCGTCTGTATTTCAGCCCCGTGGAGCGTTCCTCCTCAGTGATGGAAGAGGCGGATGTGGGTCATCGCCATGGCGATGCCGTACTTGTCGCAGGTCGCGATGACGTTGTCGTCGCGGATCGAGCCGCCGCTCTGCGCGATGTAGGAGACGCCGCTCTGATGGGCACGCTCGACGTTGTCGCCGAACGGGAAGAACGCGTCCGAGCCGAGTGCGACGCCTGTGACCGTGCGGAGGTAGGCGCGCTTCTCTTCGCGCGTAAAGGGGGCGGGTTTTTCGGTAAAGAGCCGCTGCCAGTCCGCCGCGAGCAGGGCGTAGTCGTCCTCATCGCCCGCGGCATAGACATCGATCGCGTTGTCGCGGTCGGGGCGGCGCACATCGTCACGGAACGGGAGCGCGAGCACCTGCGGGCTCTGGCGCAGCTGCCAGATGTCCGCCTTGTTCCCTGCAAGGCGCGTGCAGTGGACGCGCGACTGCTGTCCCGCGCCGACGCCGATCGCCTGTCCGTCCATCGTGTAGCAGACGGAGTTCGACTGCGTGTATTTCAGCGTGATGAGTGCGAGCAGGAGGTCGCGGCGGGCGGCAGCGGGGATGTCCTTGTTCGCCGTCGGGCGATCCGTGAGACAGTCCTCCGTGATCTTCACATCGTTGCGCTGCTGCTCGAACGTGACGCCGTACACGTCCTTGCACTCGATGACGGGCGGCGTGTAGCTCTCATCCATTTGGAGGACCAGATAGCTGCCCTTGCGCTTGGATTTTAGGATCTCTAGGGCCCTCTCCGTGTAGCCCGGCGCAATGATGCCGTCGGAGACCTCGCCGCGCAGGAACTCTGCGAGACTCTCGTCGCAGACATCGGAGACGGCGGCAAAGTCGCCGTAGGAGCTCATGCGGTCCGCGCCGCGCGCCCGCACATAGGCGCAGGCGACGGGCGAGAGCTCGCGCCCCGCCGCATGCGTCGCGCGCGCCAATGTCTCGCTGAGCGGCAGACCGAGTGCCGCGCCTGCCGGACTGACGTGCTTGAAGGACGCTGCTGCGGGGAGTCCCGACATCTCCTTCAGCTCGCGCACGAGCTGCCAGCTGTTCAGCGCGTCGAGCAGATTGATGTAGCCCGGCCGTCCGTTCAGTACGGTAAAGGGCAGTCCGCCGTCGGCAAAGACACGTGCGGGCACCTGGTTCGGATTGCAGCCGTATTTGAGGGTGAGTTCTTCCATGTGAGCACTCCTTTTTGCTGATGAATTCTCCTTTTATTATAGCGGGAGGGGGGCATTTTTTCAACTGAAGAACAGCGGTGACAGGAACGCGGTGCGGCGGATCGCTTGCCTGTAAATTTTCTTTGACAGTGCTGCAAAAGCAACGTAATATGTAGGTGAAAGAAGTTGTAAAAACATACAGCTCGATGTATAGGAAGCACTGATAAATTCGGCACAACCATCTTGACGCATCTTTTTCGCCCGCTTTTCGTTAGCAAATCCTCCACATAGC
>PPYF01157942.1_pt1 | contig 40096 bp, 30 predicted proteins | sample 1559871 | NCBI WGS metagenome assembly PPYF01 (sample SAMN08240021, study PRJNA423297) | Human gut metagenome, whole genome shotgun sequencing project.
TAATAAGACAGGACAGCAGCATGAAGGATGGGTGAGTTGCGGGAGTTTTATGTTTCCTTATAAAGCTATCCGGCTTGACGATCAGACCAGTCTGGTGATGCCGGAACGTGAACCCCGTCGTTTTGCATCCGAAGTCAAGGTTTATACGGAATCGGGATGCCGTGATTCGGCTACGATTGAGGTGAATAAGCCTTTTGAGTTGGAAGGGTGGAAAATATATCAATTGAGTTATGACGAGTCGAAAGGGCGTTGGAGTGATATCAGCGTATTCGAACTGGTTCGTGATCCATGGTTGCCGGTCGTTTATACCGGTATCTGGATGATGATAGCGGGAGCTGTCTGCCTGTTTGCCTTGTCACAGAAAAGAAAGGAGGACAACACATGAGTTGGGATCAATTTGTGATTTTTGCCATTGTAGCACTTTTATGCTGGGGAATCGGTGCGGTTGCCGCCTGGAGAGGAAAGCGGCAATGGATGGTCTATACGGCTACATTAGCGGGATTGGCTGTCTTTTTTGCCTTCATTCTCGGGATGTGGATCTCTCTGGAACGGCCTCCGATGCGTACGATGGGTGAAACCCGTTTGTGGTACTCTTTCTTTTTACCTTTGGCAGGTATCATAACGTATAGCCGCTGGCGATATAAATGGATTTTGAGTTTCAGTTTTATTCTTTCGCTGGTGTTCGTCTGTATCAATCTGTTTAAGCCTGAGATACACAATAAAACTTTAATGCCTGCTCTGCAGAGTCCTTGGTTTGCACCGCATGTTATTGTTTATATGTTTGCTTACGCTATGTTGGGAGCGGCGGCTGTCATGGCTGTTTATCTGCTTTGGATCAAAAAGAAAACTCCGGAAGAACGTGAGATGGAACTGTGTGACAATCTGGTCAATGTGGGACTGGCATTTATGACGCTGGGAATGTTGTTTGGTGCATTGTGGGCAAAAGAAGCTTGGGGGCATTATTGGAGTTGGGATCCCAAAGAAACGTGGGCGGCTGCTACGTGGCTCGGTTACCTTTGCTATATACATTTTCGGATGAACCGGAGGCAAAAAGTGCGTACGGCGCTTGTCGGACTTCTCATTTGCTTCGTATTACTGCAGATGTGCTGGTATGGCATTAATTATCTGCCATCGGCACAGGGGACCAGCGTACATACGTATAATCTGAATTGATAAATCGTTAACTACTAATTTAGAACCGAGTTATGAGAATCACAAATCTATTTTGGACAGTTGTGCTTTTAGCCCCACTGTCTGTCTTTGCACAGCAACAGAAAGAGAATCTGTTTACAATTGATGCACAGATACGTACCCGTGGTGAATACCGCAATGGAGTATTGAATCCTCGTCCGGAAGGAGAAGAACCCACTTTCTTTGTTAACGAGCGTGCCCGGCTTTCTTTGGGGTATCAGCGTGACAGGTTACAGATGAGACTTTCTGCACAGCACGTAGGAGTGTGGGGGCAGGATCCTCAGATTGATAAGAATGGAAGGTTTATTTTGCATGAAGCGTGGGCTCGCCTTGACTTCTCAAAAGGATTATTTGCGCAGTTGGGAAGGCAACCGTTGTCGTATGATGATGAGCGTCTGCTTGGCGGACTGGACTGGAATGTGGCCGGGCGATTTCACGATGCATTAAAATTGGGATATGAAAGTAAACTGCATAAGTTGCATTTGATATTGGCTTTCAATCAGAATGATGAAAACCGTTCATACGGAGGCACTTATTATGCTCCCGGAGCGCAACCTTATAAAACGATGCAAACGGTTTGGTATAACGGTCATTGGGCTAAAGATTTCACTGTTTCGCTGCTTTTTATGAATACCGGATTTGAAACGGGTACGGAGGGAAATGGTAAAACAGCCAATATGCAGACAATGGGCACTTATTTGGTATACACGCCCGGAGCGTGGCTGTTCAATGGCAGCGCTTATTATCAGTTTGGAAAGAATAAGGCTGACAAGAAAGTATCTGCTTATATGTTTAGCCTGAAAGCCGGTTATAAAATTGATCCGAAGTGGAGCGTAAGCCTGGGTACGGACTATCTTAGCGGCGATCCCGATAGTAAAAAAGTGAGTACTTTTGACCCGTTATATGGAACGCATCATAAATTTTACGGAGGTATGGACTATTTCTATGCATCGGCTTACAATAAGGGGTTGTGGGATAAGATTTTGAGCGTAGACTTTAAACCGACTAAGAAATTGAGTTTCTCGTTGAATTATCATCACTTCTCTACTACATATGACGTTATGGCCACAGATGGTAAGGAAGGACGCTGCCTGGGGTCGGAATTGGATATGCAGGTAGATTATATTTTGATGAAAGACGTAAAACTGACTGCCGGTTATTCTACTATGCTTGGAACTAAGTATATGGATATAGTAAAGGGAGGCAACCATAAAAGTTGGCAAGACTGGGGCTGGTTGACACTGAATATCAATCCACGCATTTTATTTACTAAGTGGTAAGATTGGTACGGGAGAAAATGCTATCTTTGCTCAAAAGACAAGCATCGTGGTAAAAGTAGAGTTTACAGACGAATATCAAAAGATTTTGTGGCAGATATCTTTGTTTAAGGATATGGATAACAGTTTGCAACGTCGGCTGCCACAAGAGCTGGAACTTTCGGTGTACGAGGTTGCCAGAAAAGAGATCGTATTGAAGCAGGATACCTATTGCAATCATTTATATGTGCTACTGAAAGGGGAACTGGAGGTTAATATTGTCGATGTGGCGGGAAACCTGGTGAAAGTAGAAGATATTCGTGCTCCCCGTGCTTTTGCCACTCCTCATTTGTTTGGTGATAAGAATCTTTTACCTGCTACGTTTACTGCCAGTGAAGATTCTGTATTGTTGATGGCTACCCGTACTTCCGTTTTTAAATTGATTAGTTCTGTACCCGATTTGTTGCATCGCTTCTTGTGTGTGACGGGTAATTGCAACAAATGTACGGTTACCCGTCTGCGCATCCTGTCTTATAAGATGCTGCGCAGCCGTTTGGTCTATTATTTTATGGAGCATAAGATTTCTCCGGATACAGCCTTGCTGGAGCACAATCAGGTTCAATTGGCAGAATATCTGGGAGTGACGCGTCCGGCACTCTCGAAGGAGATAAATAAGATGATGAAAGAGGGGCTGATTTCGATCAATAAGAAAGTAGTGACGTTGGAAGATATGGCGGCACTCAAAGAATATATCTGAAACGGTATCTGCTACAGATACCGTTTCAGTGCTTTACTCCAGATTCTATACCCCTCTTCTGTCAAGTGTAATCCGTCCGTAGTCAGTTCTTTTCGCATTACGTTGCTGTTTTTCTCCGTAAATAATGGAAAGAGGTGGATAAAAGGTATTTTCTTTTCTTTGGCAAGTGCTTCAAGTTTGCGGTTAATTTCGGGTATCAGGTCAGTTTTCCCGATCATCGTTTTATATCGTCCGAACGATTCGTTGATAGGCAGAAGACTCTGTATGTAGAGTTTGGTGCGTGGTGATTCGGTTTGGATTTTCTCAATGACTTTGGTTATCAAAGTGACTACACTATCGGTGCTCAGGTCGTGTGACACATCGTTGATTCCGGCCATTAGGAAAAGTTTTTGAGGAGTCCCCGGTAAGATCTGAAAAAGACGTTGACAGATTCCCAATGCTTCGTCACCGATGATCCCCCGATTTCTTATGTTTTTTTTATTTAGGCGCTTGCTCCAATTCCCACCATTTTCCGTGAGACTGTTGCCCACCATCACAATATCTTTGGGGCTGATGGGTGTTTCTGTTTCAAATTGCAGGAAGCGTTTGTAATAATGATCTGTATATACCTGTGCGGGAGGACAGATAGAGGCGGCTACTGCATTGGCTACCAACGAACGGAGACGGACTATGCTATGCCGGTCTTCCGGATGAACAGCGTTAACCAGCAGAATGACGGCCGTGTCGTTGTCCGGATCGATGATGATGGAAGTTCCTGTATATCCTGTATGGCCAAAGGTATTCGGACTGAAAAGATCACCCTTGTTTGAGGCATAAGGAGAGAAAATATCCCACCCCGGAGTACGGCCAAATGCGGTTAGCTCACGGGGAACTGTACACATGGTTTTTACTCCCAGCGGGCTGAGGATGCGGCGACCATTGTATTCGCCTCCGTTGAGAAGAGCGGCTGCGAGGATGCCAATGTCATTTGCATTAGAGAAGATACCTGCATTGCCGGAGATCCCTCCGTTCAGGATACGTGCCAATGGATCGTGTACTTGCCCGCAGAGTACGCTTCCGTCTTTTTGTTTTTCGGTAGGTGCAATCCAGTCCATCCAGGGACAGGCCACCGTATTGATCCACTTTCCGTCCTGCTGTTGTATGGTAGGCAGATAATCCGTGTATTGCATTCCCAGTATATCGAAGATATTTTCTTTTGCAAAGTCTCGCAAGCTTTGCCCGGTAATGGTTTCGATGATATGTTGCAAAGTGATGTAATTAAGGCAACTATACTGAAATTTCGTCTGAGGTTTAAATTCACGTTTGCAAGTGGAAATATACTCCATCAGTCCTTTGGGGTTGGGAGAACCATATTTTTCCTGCAGTTCGGATACCGGTGCATAAGGAGGGAGACCTGAAGTATGTGTCATAAGGTCTATGATACGAATATCCTTCTTCTCCCCGTTTTCTCCCCGCCATTCCTGGAAGTCGGGGAGGTAAAAGCTGACACGATCGAGCAAACGAAGTTGTCCTCGTTCAACCAGAATCATAACCGAAACAGCTGTTGACATAGATTTACTGCAGGAAGCCATGTCGAAAACAGTGTTTATTTCCATCGGCTCTACATTGGGATAGATTCGTTTGTTGCCATAAGCCTTGAGATAAGCCATTTTGCCATGACGGATGACAGCGAGTACGGCTCCCGGTATTTCTTTGTGATCGATTGCCCGGTGAATAGCTTCATCGGCATGTAACAGGCGATGAGAGTCCATGCCCACTTGCTCGGGAGCTACACGTGGCAGAGATTGTGCCACAGCTTGCAGACTACAAAGCAATATTGAAAAGGTAGTGAGTAAAAACCTCACACCTTTCCCCTCTCTTGTTGAGGGAGGAGAAAAGTTGATTTTGTTTTCCATGCTCAATGGTATTGTGGGTTAGAGTGGTTCGGTTATCCGGCTTTATAAGCATCTATTGCTTTTTTCACGGAACCGTGCATCAGCAACAAGGCTTTTGCTTTATCATATTCAAGTCCGAGTTCTTCAATAATCATACGAGTACCACGGTCTACGAGCTTCCGGTTGCTGAGTTGCATGTTGACCATTTTGTTACCTTTCACGCGTCCTAATTGAATCATTACCGAGGTTGTGATCATATTCAGGATCATCTTTTGTCCCGTTCCCGATTTCATACGTGAACTACCCGTTACATATTCGGGACCCACGATCATTTCGATGGGGATATCGGCCTCTGCTGCCATTGGAGAGTTCGGGTTACTGGTGATGCAGCCGGTCAGGATACCATGCTCGCGGGCTGCATGCATAGCTCCGATTACGTAAGGGGTGGTGCCTGAGGCTGCAATACCGATAACCGTATCTTTGTCATTGATGTTATGTTCTGTCAGTTCTTCCCAGCCCCGGATCGTATTATCTTCGGCGTTTTCTACCGGATTGCGTAAAGCAGTATCACCGCCTGCTATCAGGCCAATAATTAATGTGGGGGGCATACCGAAGGTAGGTGGGATTTCTGAAGCGTCGAGTACTCCGAGGCGTCCGCTGGTGCCGGCTCCCATATAGAAAATGCGTCCCCCCTGTTTCATTCGGGGAACTATTTGTGTGACTAGTTTCTCTATTTGAGGAATTGCTTTCTGTACGGCAATAGCTACTTTCTGGTCTTCCTTATTGATGTCTTCCAGTATTTCGCGGACCGACTTCTTTTCAAGATCGTCGTAAAGTGAGGGCTGCTCAGAGATTTTGATGAAGGAGGGTTTATCTGATTTTTCTATATTACTATTCATGTTTTTGTTCTTTATTCATATTTTTACTCGTGAAACTTAATCAATCCTTCCATCGGACTTTGGATAATGGTTCCTAAGTGTACTCCCATTATTTTACATGCTTCGGAAAGTAACTCTCTGTAATAGAATGCTACAGAACCGATGAAATGAACCGGGGCGTGCTGGTAATCGTACTGCATCACGTTGCGCTTCAGGAATTTCTTGAAGCTGTTAAGGACCAATTCACGTATGACCGGTTCGTCAAGGTGTTGAACCAAAAATGGGGAGAAACTTGCAAGGAAACGGTTAGGGAATGGTTTACGATACACCCGGTCGATGATTTCGGCGGGGGTCAGATTGAACTGTTCCAGAAATTTTTCTTTAAGTCCCGGAGTCATCTGGTTTTTAAGGATGTCGCCTACCAGCAGTTTGCCCAATACCGCACCACTGCCTTCATCGCCCAGTATAAACCCTAAAGGAGATACATTGGTGACAATGTTTTTACCATCGTAATAACATGAATTCGATCCTGTACCCATGATACAGGCAATACCCGGTTGATGACCGCACAAACTTCTGGCAGCAGCGAGCATATCCGTACTAACCTCGATTTCTCCACTGACTTGCAGATGCGAGGCTATGGCTTTGCGCATTGTCTCTATTTTGTCGGGGAAAGCACAACCGGCTCCGTAAAAATGAACAGCCTCGAACTTGTTTGTCTTTAACTGAGGAATCAGTGCAGTTGCTATTTCATTACTGATTTCTTCTTCAGACTGAAAGAAAGGATTGGTACCTTTCGTAAAAATCTGTTGGATCAACTGTCCATGTTCTACCACACACCAATCGGTCTTGGTAGAACCACTGTCTGCTATTAATATCATATTTTTATATATATTTTTTTCTTATACAGAATATATCCGATACACCAGTTCAGCCCTACGAACAAGATTGCGAATGCCAGAGAACCGGGATAGTCTCCAAGCACGGGTTGAAGAATTGCGTTGTACACGAATCCGTGTAGGCTGATGCTACCTCCGTCATAAGGTATCAGTATGCTGCCCAGGAGAATGGAGAGAACGGCTCCCATCACATAAATAAATAAGGGGTTGACACCGAATGATTCGAAGAAACGGCTCCAGCGTGTATAGCCTCTCACATCGATGATCCATACAAGTAATGCCAGGAAACTGGATGCCAACCCACAGGTGACGATAGCGAAAGTAGGTGACCATATCTTCTTGCTGATGGGACAACCGTAGCTAAGCAGGAATCCGGCGAAAGTGAGAATAGTGCCAATGAGGAACAGACGCTCTATCTTTTCATGGATATCTTTTACTTCCATCAGGAGTTTACCCACACAGAAACCTATCAGTACGTGTGCGATAGAAGGGATGGTACTTAACAGACCTTCCGGATCAATGCCATTATCCTTGTACATATGTGCTTCACCCAATACGGTACGGTCTACTATTGATAGGATGTTACTGCTGTTGTATTCGAATCCGTTTCCGTTGATCAGGATGATGAAATAGCCGATCAACAGGATGGCAATCAGATAGGGGATATATTTGTGCTTCATAATTAAAGCGATGATGGCTGTTGCACCGTAGCAAAGCGCCAATCGCTGCATGACACCCAGAATGCGGATGTGGCCGAAAGTCCAGACCGACTCATACAGACGGGAGAAGAATGAAATATCTTCACCGGAGAGTGAATTCCAGGTACGGCAAAACATGGAGAACCATGCGATTCCCAAACCAATGGCAAAGATTACGATGGTTCTTTTAAGGATTTTCAAAGCGGCCGAGTGGCTGAACTCAAAGTTATACTTTCTTAATGAGATGTAGGTAGAGATACCCATGATAAACATAAAGAAAGGAAATACCAGATCGGTCGGGGTTAAGCCGATCCATGCCGCATGCCCAAGGGGAGCATATACATAACTCCAGCTGCCGGGGTTGTTGACCATAATCATACCTGCGATAGTAATGCCTCGCAATACATCAAGAGCGAGTAGGCGTTTGTTGACTGTTTGATTCATTGTGTTTTTTATTTAAGTGTTAAGTTATTTTTTTGTTTTATAGGCCGGGTACACTGATCGACCAGATATGCAATCGATACATAGGGGATACCGGTATTGGTGGCGAGACCGATTTCACAGGTACGACTATTTGAGTAACCGATACCGATACCGGCTTTCGTCAATTGCGGACGCAGCTTGCGTAAAGCATAAGTGTTGAGTTCCGGCTGCGTGAATCCTTTGTCTCCGGCAAAACCACAACAACCGACCTCTTCCGGAATGAATACTTGGGTTGAGCAAAGCTTTGCGAGTGAGATTAGTATATTCGCCAATCCCATTTTGCGCATGGAACATGTGATGTGTATGGCAATCGGTCGGTCGGTTGGGGTAAATTCCAGTTTGTCCCGCAAGAAAGTATAAATGAATTCTGCCGGTTCATATAACTTTATCTTTTGGATAGTAGCACGCATGCGGTGTAAGCAAGGACTTTGGTCACAAAGCACCGGATAACGTCCCTGTTCGCTGGCTTCCCATAAAGCGGCTTCCAGTTCGGTCGATTTACTGTCGGCGATATCCAGCATACCTTTGCTTTCCCAAATGGTTCCGCAACAGAGTTTTTCCATTTTAGGAGGGAAGATGACCTCGTATCCGGCTTTTTGAAGCAGGGAGAGCATTTGTTTTACCAAAGGTTGATCTACAGGAGAATCTTTTGCCAGCCCCATCGTTTGATTGATGCAACTGGGAAAGTAGACTACCTTGTTATTCATTGCCGGAGTCTGATCGCTTTTCCGTATTTTATAGCTTTTGGGCATGGCCGGTGTCCATTGTGGGAGTCCCCACGCACTGTGCATTTTCCGGGTAATGGAGGTCATTGTTGATGTACCCAGTAAACTATGTGCCGCATTGGCAAGTGATAATACTGGGCGCAAAGTACTTTTGATTCCTGCAAAATGATTGGCAGCAAACTTACCGGCTCTGTAACCGGTACTTCCGGGAGGAAACTCAGCCTGACGCAGGATGTGGGTCAGGTCACCGGTATTGATGCCCATCGGACAAGACATAGCACATAAACCGTCGCCGGCACAAGTCCGGTTACCAGAATACCGGTATAGCTCAGATAACGTTTCCAGTAATTGGGGATTCTCACCGCTTTTCTTCAAGCGTGAGATCTCTCTTTGAATAACGATACGCTGCCGTGAGGAGAGTGTAAATCCGCATGACAGGCAGTTTACTTCACAGAACCCACATTCGATGCACCGGTCTATCTGTCGGGTTACTTGGGTATCTTGTCCTATTGTCAATGGAGAGAGGGGTTTGAAGTGCTTGATATGGCATTGAGGATCATCATTGAAGATAACTCCCGGATTAAATAATCCTTTGGGGTCGAAGAGTTGTTTTACTTCTTTCATTATTGCGTAGGCCTCTTCTCCCCATTCGTATTCTACAAATGGAGCCATATTTCTTCCTGTGCCGTGTTCGGCTTTTAGTGAACCATCATATTTGCCTACTACCAAATCTATTACATCATTCATCAGGGCTTCGTACCGTTTTACCTCAGCCTCACTGCTGAATGACTGATTGATGATAAAATGGTAATTGCCTTCCAGGGCATGACCGTAAATGCAGGCATCATCGTATCCGTGGCGGGCGATGAGCTGTTGCAGTTCGGCGGTTGCTTCAGGAAGATCCTCGATATGAAAAGCAACGTCCTCGATCAGGCAAGTCGTTCCTGAAGGGCGTGTTCCACCTACAGATGGAAAAATACCTGCCCGAATTGCCCAGTATTTTGAATATTCTTCGGGTTGATCCGTAAAATGGACCGGAATATATGTATCGAATGCTTTTAATGCCTCCTCGATGATGGCGATATTCTGATTGAGTTCTTCCTGTGTACATGCTTTGGTCTCGGTCAGGACAGCGGTCAACCCTTCTCCTGTCGGATCATTGACTGAAGCCAAGGATTTCCAGTCGAGTAATTCCGCACCTTTTACAATCCATTCTCCATTTGCGTTGACGAGTCTTTTCATAGCTACCACTGCACGGCATGCCTCTTTGATATCGCTGAAGTAGAGCATGGCACTGGCTTTATACGGATAGTCATACTCTGTTTTCATGGTTACACCGGCAAGGAAAGCCAGTGTACCTTCTGAACCTACCATCAGGTGAGCGATAATGTCGAAAGGATCGTCGTATACGAGGAACGGTAGAATATTCAGGCCTGTTACGTTCTTGATTGAATATTTGTGGCGGATGCGTGCGCTAAGCTTCTCGTTACTGCGTATCTGGTCACGGAGTTCGCAGATGCGCTGGAGGAATTCGGGATAATCTTCTTTAAAATTCTCACGTGACTCCTGACTATCTGTATTGAGATAATATCCGTCAGGAAATATGATATGTACAGATAGCAACATTTTATCACTGTTGGCATGTGTTCCGCAGTTCATACCCGAAGCATTGTTCATCACGATTCCACCCACCATGGCACTTTTTATAGAAGCCGGGTCCGGGGCAAATTTACGTCCGTAAGGTGCTAAAATCTCGTTTAACCCGAAAGACTGGTTCCTGCTGCACGGAAAGTAACCGGTATATTGTACCGGTCGGCTAGATAGATGATTTCTATTACTTCGTCATCATTGATTGAATGAATTACGATTTGAGGAATCAGTCGATAGAAACCGGCATCTGTCCCCCACGCCAAACGATGGAGTTCGTCAGTAAATAATCTGTCTCGCGGGATAAATCGTCCGATATCTTGCAAGAACGCACTGTAGTTTCTTTCCATTCTCATTGTTTCTCTGTTTGTTCGGCACTCAGCCCAGTTTTTTATTTATATAAATAGTACTTTTGCGATAGCTGTCGAAAGTCGTCGACATCTTTGTACCAGTAATCGCGGACATCTTCCCAACGGTTGCGTTGACTGAAGCGCTCGCGTATCTCTTTAGAGCCACTGACGAGATCGAACATATGGAAGCGCTCTTTATCGGCATGGTCGAATACGGCACGATCCGGATAGAGGGCGGTTACTTCCTGCATCACGTAAAACTGTATCTCGCTTAGTGAGACTTTGTTAAAATCTACAATATGCACTTGTACTCCTTGCAGATGCTCTCCTTTACCTACTGAGTAGAAAGGCTTGAGATGCATCGGCCGGAATATTACTCCCGGCAGGTGCAGGCGATTGAGGTTATCTGCCAGTTTCTCTGCTTCCACCCAAGGGGCAGCAAACATCTGGAACGGAATGGTGTATCCTACACCAATTGACATATAACCTAGTTCACCGAGTAGCCCGGATACCGGATAAAAGAAAGCGGAATGCGGATGCGGGATATGGGGAGACGAAGGAATCCATTGCAGCCCTGTCTGAACGTAGTCCATCTTGCGCTTCCAGCCTTTCATTTTCACAACGTGCAAGTTGCATGGTTTACTCAACATCTGTTCGCCATTGAGCATCAGAGCCAACTCGCCACAAGTAAGCCCGTAAAGGTACGGAATTTTAAATTGGCTGACAAAAGATATATATCCATCTTCTACCACATTTCCTTCAATTTTTAATCCGCCTATGGGATTGGGACGATCGAGAACGATAAATTCTTTGTTATTTTCGGCGGCAGCTTCCATCGCTACTCCCATCGTACTGATATAGGTGAATGAACGGCAACCGATATCTTGTATGTCGTATACCAGCACATCGATGTCTTTTAGCATTTCGGGAGTCGGCTTGCGTGTCTTGCCGTAAAGTGAATAAACAGGCAATCCGGTACTGGAATCGTTGGCGTTATCTACTTTATCACCGGCGTGTACATCACCCCGTACACCATGTTCGGGGCCATAAAGGGCTACCAAGTTGACATTGGGTGCTTCGTGCAGAATGTCAATGGTGGATATTAAATGATTGTCAACGCCGGTCGGATTGGTAATTAATCCTACGCGCTTTCCTTCAAGGCATTTGAAGTTTTGCTCTTTCAGGACCTCAATTCCGGTTTTTATACGGATTCTCGGAGGTTTTGCTCCCGGTTCGGCTCCTCGTGAGAGGAGAGTGGAGGTCATAAAGACGAAAAAAGTGAGTAATAACTTTAATATACTTCTTCTATATGTCATATTCTCAGTATGTTTTAAATATCCGGTAAATAGAAATGGGTTTATTTTGTTTTTTGGGGAATACCCTCTGCTTTCTTGCCATAGTTGGGATCTATCTTAATAAAGGCGCATACGGCTATTGTCGCGGTACAACAAACCATTACCCAGATAAAGAAGTTTTCGTATCCGATCAGTTCCTGCAACCAACCGGCAGCCATACCCGGCAGCATCATACCCAATGCCATAAAAGCGGTGCAGATCGCATAGTGTGCTGTCTTATGTTCACCATCGGAGTAGTAAATGAGGTAAAGCATGTAGGCTGTGAACCCGAAGCCATAACCGAACTGCTCGATAAATACACATAGGTTGATTATCACAAAATTTTGTGGTTGGAAGTAGCCTAGATATACAAAGGTGAGACAAGTCAATGAAAGGCTCCATGCCATTGGCCAAAGCCACTTTTGAAGTCCTCCTTTTGCTGCACAGATACCTCCGATAATGCCTCCCAAGGTCAGCCCGATGATACCGATAGTACCGTAAACCAATCCGACTTCAGCTGTTGTCAACCCCAGTCCGCCTTTGTCAATGGGATCAAGTAGGAATGGGTTGATAAGTTTCACTAATTGTGCTTCCGGAAAACGGTAGAATAGCATGAAAAGGATAGCAACTCCTGCTTGTTTTTTGCGGAAGAAGGAAGCGAAGGTTTCTATGAATCCACTGAAAATAGCACTGGCACTATTTTCACCTACTACTGCTTTATCGCTGTCGGGCTTTGGCAATATACATTTATGATAGAGACAGAAAGCGAGGAAGAGTCCTGCCAGAATAAAGAACGTGATACTCCATCCATACTTAATGCTGCCTGTCCATGTTTCAAGTCCACCTGCAAGCATCACCAGCAAGCCTTGGCCGGCAATTGTGGCAATGCGGTAGAAAGTGCTGCGGATACCTACATAAAGTGCCTGGTCTTGTACGTTGAGTGCCAACATGTAGAATCCGTCTGCAGCAATATCATGTGTAGCCGAGCTGAATGCCACTAGCCAAAAAATGGCAAGGGTCGTTTGGAAGAAGTTTGACATAGGTATGGTGAAAGCGATTCCTGCCAGTCCGGCACCTACCAATAGCTGCATGCTGACTATCCACCAACGTTTGGTTTTTAATAAATCGACAAATGGACTCCAGAAAGGTTTGATAACCCATGGTAAATAGAGCCAAGAGGTATAAAGAGCGATATCTGTGTTGGAGATACCCAGATTTTTGTACATAATTACCGAGATAGTCATTACGGCTACATAAGGTAATCCTTGTGCAAAGTAAAGAGTCGGAATCCATGCCCACGGTGATATATTTTTGTTTTTCATGATAATGGTGTGTGTTTAATAAAGTTTATCTATCGTTGCCCCGATGTAATAATGCAGCAAGATGGTGTCGTATGTATAACCTTGCTCGCCCATGACGGCTGCTCCTATCTGACAGAGTCCTACTCCGTGTCCCCATCCGGCCCCGGTAAGGATAAAGCGATCCGGTATTCCGTTTGTGACGTTTACTTTATCAATGATGAAAGCAGAACTATAGAGGTGTGATGGGGAGAGGGTACGACGTATTTCCAGTTCTTTGCCAATGATCATGGTCCGTTTAGTACCTATTATTTTGAGTCTGACAAGTCGTCCGGAAGTTCCCCGTTCCACTGGTACCAAGTCGAGAATTTGTCCGTAGTCAATTCCTGAGCGTTTCAGAATCAGTTTGGACAGTTCTTCCTGTTCATATTCTACTTTCCAACGATAAAAGTCGGTAGTTTCCTGATCATAGTTATTCAGTACCTGAGACAGTACTTTCTTGTCTTTTGTATTACAGAAGGCTTCGGGAGAAGTACGTATCCATCGCTCGGCTTCGGCTTCTTTACACAGATCGGGTAGATCGGTTGCTTTTTTGCTATCTCTTTGTTTGGATAGGTATGGATGTCTGATATTTTCCCAACAATACTGAAACTCTTCAAAAGCACCACCGCAACATTTGGAGAAGCGCGCATCACAAATAGTTCCTTCCGACATAAGTACCTCTCCTCGGGTGGCAGAGATGGCTTGCCTCACCATGTCGGTTGAGGCACGGGTAATACCTTGGTAACGTTGGCAATGATCGTCGGCACAGACATCGAAGTGAGTATGTGCGTCACGTTCATACCAGCGGATTAGAATTTTATTTTCGGCCTCTTGTGCAAGGGGTGGAAAAGAAGATGTAGAGTAGGGCACTTTCTCGGGAGTGGTATTACTTTTTTCTCTATCTTTGGAATAGGGTAGGGAAAGCCCCGCTAATAACCAGCTTCTTGAAATCACAGCATGTGCTTTCAGTAATTCCAGACTTGCCGTTGCACTCATTTCAGAAGAGATCACACTGGTCAGGTAATCTTCCACATGAATTACGTTGATTCCCGTTAACTTTTTATTTTCTACAATAATTTTCAGTGCTCCGATAAAACGCTGGTTTTCCTTTCGTTCCCAATGAAAATTGATACCGATGGTGACATCCTGCAGTTCAAAAGCATCGCTTTTTTCGTGTAGGGGCTCAAACAGCAGTTCGTCATATGAATGCCCTTGCCAGAGGATGTGTCCGTTATCATAGGTCACAACCTGTTTGCCGCTGACCTCTTCCCCGTTGATATGATAGGGGGTCAGCAGTATGAATTTGATTTGAGGTTCGAATAAAATGCCGACCTGTACTTTGGGTTCTTTCATAATTGTTGTTTTATGCGTTCTATCAATATGCGGAAGGCTGCCGGTCTCAGGCATACTTCACCGAGAATGTCGGCAATATCATTTGCTGTAATTTTTTCAAAATCCTTTTCTTGTGGAGTGATGAACACTCCCCCCATGTCTACTGATGCAGGGCTGATCAGGATATTGGTATCCCCTTCGGCTGTGTAGCAGGAGGGACGGTGTTTGTTGCGGGGAAAGATGCAGACAATCCAATTTTTCTGTTCTTTCCATACCAATACATTCATCATAGGCTCATCTTCACCCGATGTTGAGGGCATGGCCTGGTATACGGTATTGAACAGCATGATAGCTGTTTCTTTACTTCCCGCCTCAATTACCAGAGTTGTACGGGGGTAATCGTTTAGTGCCCAAAGAGTAGCATCTTTACAGGTGATTACTTTCTCTCCTCTTTTCTCTTTCCACTCTTGTTCGATAGGTAGAAAACCTTTATTACCTGCTTGAAAATGCAGATGGTCGGGAGCCGATGCACCACATTGGGGACCATTGTAGAAGATTATATAATCTTCGGCATAAGTAGCCAGGTCGAGCATATCACTAAAGCGATGTAAGATACGCTGTTCAACATGTTGTAGTTCGGGAACTGTCAAGTGCTTGGGAAAGATAGGAAATGGGTTGACCAATATCTGGTAGTGTTCTCCGAAAGGAATGCCTTTTTGCATCGGTGGAAGATTGGCCGGACACAAGAAGCATTTACGCTCTTGAATCGATTTACTATCTACTTTGGCAGCAGAAGAAACAATACGTGCCGGGTTGAACTGTATTCTGTACAGGCAACCGTTCACTTTCACATCTTTTATTCGTACCCGTTTCAGGGCAGCGTAATTGTTTTGTGCCGTCTCCCAAGAGGAGAGCTGTTCGCTCAGTAGAGTTTCTATTTCTTTGTTCATCTTTGTTTCTTATTTAATGCAATTCGTGCCTGTAATTCCCAAGTGCGTATGCGGTCCTTGTAAAGGTTGTGAGCATTCATCTTTACGATGTCGAGAGAGGCATCCGAGTTATCATCCCAACGGCGGCATAGATAAACGACTTCGTATACGCGTCCGATCTGATACTGGCGTGAGAAATTCAGTCCTAATGCGTAATCTTCGCCATAGCTGGTATTGGGTACCTTCAATTCACGGAGTATTGGTGTGTAGAATGCACGAGGAGCACCTAACCCGTTGATGCGTAGTGCATTGTTACGCCCGTTTTCTGGTGTCCATTCTTTGTGATCAATAATGCCCGGAGCGATCATGTTCATATCAAAATCTGTCATCATATAGGTGCCTACTACCATAGCACAGTTTTGTTCGTAAAATGCATTGACCATGACCTGCAAAGTACCGTCGTGGGCATATACGTCGTCACTGTCAAGTTGGACAGCAAATTTACCGCAAAGAGGATGGTGAACTCCCAGATTCCAGCAACCGCCTATACCCAAATCATTACGTTCGGGAATCAAATGGATCAGGCGTTCATCGTCTTTAAATTCATCAATGGCTTCGGTGGTACCGTCGGTAGAGTGATTGTCGATAATGATCAGGTTGAATTTGAAATCTGCTTTCTGGCTGAGTACAGAACGGATGGCATCGCGTATGGTACGAATACGGTTGCGTACCGGAATAATCACAGAAGCTTCGTATGGGAAGTTGCCGGTGTTGAATTCTATTTTCTGGAATTCAGGCTTCAGATAACCGCCTATCTTTTGCAGATGTTCGGTACATGCCTCTTCCATCTCAATCTGTCGGTCACGATTTTTAGGATCTACATAGTCGAATATTTTTTCACCACTTTTTCGGGTGTCGTTTTCTACTTCCGAATAAAGGTATTCATTGATATGTACTAATGGATATTTCTGTGAAAGTTTAAGGCGCAGATCGTAGAATCCGGCAAAGTCATAGTCGGATTTCATTCGTTTGGCGGCTTCTTTCAAGGCTGAGGCTTTGAAAAGGAGGACAGAACCGAAGTTGAAATCGTCACGGAGACTTCCGAACTGGTAATCGATGACCGGGGCATTACTCTGTTTACCTTCTGTCACTTGATAATGGTCGGCGTATACCATGCCGGCAGCCGAATCTTCGGCAATGTGAATCATCCGTTCAAGGGCAAATAGTCCCAGTTCAAGTGATGTATATTTGGTATAAAGTAATGTGTAGCTTGCATCCGAATAGGTAGCAATGGCGTACATGGAGGCGCTGTTGGTAAGCTTGTCTACATAAAGTAGTTCGCATCCTGGTAGTGGATCGAAGCTGGGTGAGGTGACAAGAAGGTAGATTTTTTTCACCAAACCTGTTGCTTGTAATCCTTGAACTGTTCTTTCTGCTTGTGCTGCTCCCGCGTAAGGGATGAAGCAATTGATTGTTGATTTCATATATGCTTATGTTTTGATTTGTTTTATTCTTTCCACTCAAGTAAGCTTGTTTCACCACTGGTGGCTGTAAACAGTACTTGATGGCGGCTGATGGGGAGTACGGTGTTAATCAGTGAATTGCCGATCTTATGTTTCCACAATACTTGTCCGGTACTTGCATCCAATGCAAAGATAAGTCCTTCTTTGGTACTACTGAATACTATATCGTCTTTTTCCATCTGCATGGATGGAGCATGTTCGTAGCCAAAGCCTACATTAGATGCCCAGATCTCTTTCGGAGTGTCGCTGATGGTGGAATAGCATACGACACTGTCATTCATCGTTTTGCTATAAATCTGATTTTTGTTTGCGGATAGACCGATTGTTTCTCGAACCATTGACTGGAAGGTACGCCAAACTGTTTTTCCTGTTTTTAGGCTGATAGCGGTCATGGCACGTTGTGGGTCGGTGATGAATACTTTTCCATGTGCTGCTACAGGCCATACGGCAGCAGGGGAGAAGTGCATACGGGTCAGTCCGCCGGTCCACTTCCAGAGTTCCTTGCCGTTGGATTTATTGAGAGCATAGAGAGTATTGTCCCATGCACCGAATATGACCTTGTCACCTTCTACCAGAGGTTTTGTTTCGATGTAACCTTTGATACCGGTATAAGTCCATACTACTTTACCATTTTTGATACGAATGGCGCGAAAAGTGGAATCACTGCCACCTATGTAAGCGATACCTTTTTCAATAGTTACCGCTCCCAATACCGGTTGGGCAACCGTAACCCTCCAGCGTTCTTTACCGGTTACAGCATCCAATCCGTAGATGTTGTGGTCAGCGGAGCCAAAAACCACAATCCCGTCGGTTGCGGCAGGTGTGCCCACAATGCGTTTCCCTGATTGGAAACTCCATAATTTACGTCCTTCCTTCAGGGTGTAGCAAGTTAGGAAACCCAAGTCATCGCCTACATAAACTCTGCCTTTCCAGAGGGCAGGTGAACAATAGATGCCGACACCGGTCTGCACCTGCCAGCCTATTTTTACTTGTGGATACTCTTTATTCACCGAAAAACTGGGATATTTCACTGCCTTTCCGGTACGGTTATAATAAGATTTGGTGAGTGATAGGGCAGTCCAGCGTTTCATTGGTTCATCTATGCGTTGCTCGTAAGTAATGATAGAGTCCGGAGTGATATCAAAAATGCTATAGCCGCTTGAACCGTTTTTGTCACGTAGGTTTGAGCGGGTAAGAATACCTGGTATACCGTCGTATGAGAGGAAGCGATTACGATGATAGTGTCCTCCGATAAAAGTGCGGATATTGTATGGACGTACGGCATCGGTAACATCATACCAATTGTCCACATCCCCATCCTGCATAGGATAATGGGTGACCAGGATTACAGGCTTATCTTTTCCAACTTTATCCATTTCTTGTTTCATCCATGTGATGTCTTGCGGTACTACATGCCCGTAGGCCATACGCATCAGTGGTCCTGAATTAAACCCTAAAAACAAGAATCCTTTGTGTTCGAATTTAAAGCGTTCTCCCCCGAATATTTCGCTGAAAGCAGTGCAACCTGAATCACTCCACTTTGTTTCGTGGTTGCCCGGTATAACGTAATATTTCACTTTCAGTCGGTCCAGGATAGATTTTACAACTAACATGGTCGTGCGATCACCCTCTTCGGTAAGGTCTCCGGTGACTAATACAAAGTCTACTCCCGGTGTGGCGTTAATTTGTTCGACGGAACGTTTCAAGTCTTCTGTCGGCTTCGGATTGTTGGGATTGAGATGTATGTCTGTCAACTGTGCGAAGCGGAAAGAACCTGTTACCTGTGCCCGTGCGGCAACAGGTAACAGGAAAAACAAAATGATTACGAATATAGAAAGTCTTCTATTCATAGATGATGATTTTATTTGTTATAACTTTACTGTTTATATAACTTTAGATCCTGTGGGTAACCTCCTTATAAAAAGGAGGTTAAGAATCTTCTGTTTTAGTGTTCGAAGAAAGTCAGTATGGCTTTCATCAATAGTTCTCTTTCTGTGACTGTACGTATCGCTTCGAATGGGAATCCCAGTACGCAGGTTTTATAATTCCCTTTATAAGCTATGCCGGCACTCAGATTGTTTTCCGAATATCGCAGTATAGTGAATGCACCTTGTGCAGCCGGTTCAAGAGCATCTGGCGACTCTACGACATATGATTCCGGGTTTAGATCTTGATAATAAGTGTAGCTTCCTGTGATTTCCGGGAATGGAGAGGCTACACTTTTCACTTTTCCGTTGCGGGCAGCCTGTCCTACACGCCATTTGTATTTCAATACCTCCATAGCAAACTTTTTGTCTTCTTCATTGGCTTTCACCAGACGATTATCCCATAAGTCCGATGCCACATAGGCGCCTGATACGAAGAAATTACCTCCTGCCTGGCAGTAGTTTGTGGTGGCATTCTGCATCTCTTTACTAAATGTTTTAAATTCCAATGGGCGGATTCCACCACGTCCCATTTTTGTCTGGCATTGTTTCCCTAATATAAGATCTACGTATTTATAGTCATTCATACAGATTTGTGTTTCTCTCTCTTTAGGAGAAGAGTCTGGATGGACGATACTTTCGTCACTGCAAGATGTAAACGAGTAGCCTGCTTTCAAAATCGCTTCTCCGTGTATAGCAGGGTAGTCAAATGTATTACCGGCAATTACCATTGTTTCGTGTGTACCGTAACTATCACCAAATCCGGAGGCGTCGTCATCCATCCATGGTATCTGTCGGCGAAACTCTTTCATCGGACCGATGTAACTTATGTCGGTTTTGTAGGGTACTCCGTGGTCTAGCTCGTCTAAGAATCCGGCTAAAGTATCTGCGTCTGCCGTAAAATCTGCGGGAGCACAGACCCGGTCAAATCCGTTTATGATCAATACAGTTCCTTTGTCGTTAAAAGTTTTTCCGATAGAAAGGATTTCTGATGGAAAGCTTTCCCCTCCTTTGTTTAAGGCGGTCACTTTGAAACTGCAAACCACCCCTGAAGGGATAACCGTTTGATAGGTTGGAGAATTTACAATCACACCATTATCGAAGTCGCTGTCCCCGATACGCGTATACACAATATACTGGTCGGCTTTTGCGGTGGTTTCCAGCGGATCGTCTACCGGTTGCCAGGAAAGTTTGATTCGGTTGCCTTCTTCAAAGCGGAGACTCATGTGATCGACGGGTAAAGGTTGTACTACGTACTCCATTTTATATTGGGAACAGATGAATTGTAGAATTCCTTTGTAAATGGCACGACTGACAGTGAAGCGGAAACGAGGATCAAGTCCGTAACGCATGTCGGCAAAGTTTTGGTGTGACAATAATTCTAATAACATTGTTGGTACTCGCGGTACACGTGCTTCGTAATAAGATTGATTCCACATTCCCCGGCGTGTCCATTCGGGTTCATACAAGGTACGGACATCTTTCACGATATTTGATTGTACCAGATCGCATAAATCACGTGAGGCATATCGTGAGGCACCGTTTGCATATGCACCATTATAAGCCGAAGTATGAAAGATACCGAGTGTGCCGATAATTGTGTCACCATAAGTGGTACCGGCATCCGAATGGAAAGCAAAAGCCATGTCCACCGGGATGTTTAGTCCTTTTTCTGTAGGGTTGGCAGCAGAACCTCCTGCGAGGTAATTCACCCAAATTCCACGTGACTTGTAATCGTCTGTATAGTCGTTCTTACCATGACTGTCTGAATAAACACTGTCTGGTATGCCTGCCCATTGCATCCAGTATCGGGCTGCTTCGCAGAAACGAGGATAGCCACTAATCTCGTATGGATAGTTCACCTGAGCTTTCGGATGATAGGTATCGGTTATCATTGTGTCCGAACTTTTTGTATTTACCGTAACTCCTTCTTCGGAGATACTTCGGGCAATATTGCCGTAACCGCCGCCTATCTTTACTGCATCAGCTGTTACCAAGCGTCCTTCTTTGGCCGATTGGTTACTAAGGACGATTTTACAATTTGTTTTACCGATACCGAAGCTAAAGGTTCCCAAGTAAATCCAAGTCCCTCCACCCATCTGTTGATTTACCTTGAATTGTGATTTACCGCCTTGGTGATAGACAGTATAAAGGGCATCTTCCGTGCTGTTATTTACTGTTTTATAAGAAATGTATACGGCATACCGTCCTGCCCGAGGAATTTCAGGTATCCATTCGGCAACGCTTACAGTTCCTTTTTTGGTGGTTTCTACTTGACGGTAGGTACCTTCACGAAAAGGATTTTCGAAGTCTTTATACGTTCTCTTTAAGTGGGCGAATCCTGCTTCTTCCCCGTTTTTCCACATTTTACTTCCGTTTAATTCTGAATAAACCGAATGTCCGTCTCTGCATCTATCGTTGTCGACAATGATTTCAACAGTTTGTGGGTCTCTTTCTCGAGGAAGAAGTACTGTTGCACCGGCATTTTCGAGCATTGGAACAAGAAATGGAAGTACATAACTCTGAGTATAAAGGTCCTCTACAGTCTGAAAGATTCGTGCACGTTGCCATTCCCAGCGAGCCAATTTGGATTCGTAATAAAAGCCGTGACTTTGCCATAGAGCAATGTGACGGTTTTGCAATTGATGCCTTGGTAAATTTTAGTAACATTGTCTGTGCGGAAGGGAATATACGAACAGTTTATGTTAGCGAAAAGTATCAAGTCATTTCCTTCTGTATTAACAGAATCGATATGGATTTTGCCTACAGAGATTTCTTTCCGGGCAGTTTCATTCAGAAAGTCTCCTATCTGCGAACGAAGTTCCTTAGATAGCTCTTGGGTTGCTGCGGCTTGTGGGAATAAGCCGGCTGTAAGCAGCAGAATCAGGGAGGTAAGGATTGGTTTCATTATTATGTTAAGTTAATTGTTTTTTTAATCAAAAAGCACAGACCTATAAAAGTAAACAAGGCATTGAATATCAATAGCTCATAACTGAATTGATAGCCGTGAAACCAAGTCTCCGAATTTTTTTGTAAAATGAAGCAGAGGATGGGTGAAAGGATAGATACTAATGGGATGTATCGATCGCGTACTTGTCTTTTTGTGAGAATGCCAAAAGCAAACAATCCCAGGATGGGGCCATAGGTATAACTGGCAAGGATATAAACAGCATCGATGACACTGGTGTTATTCAGTAAGTTGAATATGAAAATGACAATTCCCATGACTATGGCCATGCCGACATGTACCTTCTTACGTGTTTTTCGTACAGTGTCTTCCGTCTTTCCTTTGATTCCCAAGATATCTACAGTGAACGAGGTTGTCAGTGCTGTTAAGGCCGACCCGGCCGCAGAATAAGCGGATGAAATCAGTCCAATAATGAATAAGATGCCTACGATCGTAGGAAAATACCCTCCTGTAGCGATCATGGGGAAGAGTTCGTCGCTCTTTGCCGGATTTGTGATACCTTGGTGTGATGTGAATGTATAGAGCAGTACCCCCAGCATTAGAAATAAAAGAATGATAAAAAATTGGGAAATGCCACTGGTAATCATATTCTTTTGTGAGTCTTTAAAGTTTTTGCAACTCAGATTACGCTGCATCATGTCTTGGTCGAGTCCTGTCATAGCTATCATTGTAAACACACCGGCCAAAAACTGCTTGAAGAAGTAACGTTTGTCATTCACGTTATCGAAAAAGAACATGTGTGACAAAGCACTATCTGAAACAGTGGAAAACATTTCTGTGAAACTGAGCTTAAGATCAGTGGAAATGTAGTAAATGCATAATACAACAGATACTATCAGACAGAATGTTTTCAGTGAATCGGTCCAGATCAACGATTTAACTCCTCCGCGGAATGTGTAGAGCCAAACCAATGCCACAGTGAGAATTACATTCATGATGAAAGGCATGTGGAAAGGTTCAAAAACCAGAAGTTGCAATGTGAGACATACGAGGTATAAACGTACGGCTGCTCCCAATATTTTGGAAATGAAGAAGAACCATGCGCCTGTTTTATAGGAAGAGGTACCGAAACGGTTTTCTAAGTATTCATAAATAGATACAAGGTTCATCCGGTAGAATAAGGGTATCAGAACAAAGGCGATAATAATTTGTCCGGTTACAAATCCCAATACCATCTGTAGATATGAAAAATTACTGATGCCTACCATACCCGGAACTGATACAAAAGTAACTCCTGATATGCTGGAGCCGATCATGGCGAAAGCCACTACATACCAAGCTGATTTGCGGTTACCCACAAAGAAGCCTTCGTTATCAGCCTTTCTTCCTGCAATGTACGAAATGGTAAACAGGATCAGGAAGTAGGAGGCAATAGTGATTAATACCGCTACAGGTGTCATGCTTTTCAGATTAATGAATGAAATATTTTATTAGGGCTAGTCAGTTGTCTTGATAGAGTAGATAAGGCTTTCGTTGTATCTTGAACCTTTCGACATCTCTTTTCCATCTTGCTTTTATTTCATCAGCACTTTTACCTCCTTCTATCATTTTACGTACATAGTCGGTACCGACCAGTAATTCAAAAAAAGGTCTGAAAAAACGATCTCCCATATTCAGATTATGATAGGCGTCAATTAAGTAGTCTAAGTTTATCCCTTTTTTCCAAATTTCTTCGTCACTAAGATTACTCAAGTTTACTCCGTGGCATAATTTGTTAAGTTGCGGCGGATTTTTTGCTCCTGGAATACTATGAGGAGTGAAATTGTAATTGTATCCGGTCATATTAGGATGGCCGTATACTTGAAAAGGTAGAGTGGTGCCACGTCCCAAGCTTACTGGAGTCCCTTCGAAAAGGCAGATGGAAGGGTATAGATAAATCGCTTTCATGTTCGGTAAGTTAGGCGAAGGAGGAATGGGCAGGCGATACATTGTCTGGTGTGTATAGTTCTTACAAGGAATGACGGTCACGTCGCAAATTCGTGAAGAAGGTAGCCATCGTTCGCCATTGACCATCAAGGCAAGTTCGCCTAGTGTCATTCCGTGTACAATGGGGATAGGTAATCCGCCTACTCCCGATTTATATTTCATATCCAATATTGGTCCGTCAACATAATGGCCATTTGGATTTGGTCGGTCCAGAATCAGTATTTTGCGGTCATATTCTGCGCAGGCATCCATCAAACGCACCATAGATATATAATAAGTGTAGAAGCGTAACCCCACATCTTGTATGTCTACAATCAATATATCGAACTTTTTCATGGAGGCTTCACTCGGTTTCTTCGACTTTCCGTTGTAAAGAGAAAGAATGGGTACTCCTGTTTTTGAATCGATTGTACTGGATACATGCTACATAATAAGACGACTATGAGTAGGATCTTTTTCATAAAAATAGTATTAGGAGGAAGTTCTTGTTGTAGCAAAGATACTTTTTATTTTAATATCAAAAACAATTATTTAGAAATATTTTATATTATAATTGATAATTTACAGATTGGTTGTTACAGAGTAAAACTTTTTAGCTAAAGGTGTAAAATTCTTCCTAATTCCATAGCTATCAAGACTATGGAAACAGGAAGAATCTCTGTATTTACCAGGTATGGTTGATTACCAACCCGGATTATTGGGGGCTAATTGTGGATTTAAAGCTATTTGTCCGGTTGGAATCGGATATAAATAATGTTTTTTATCGTATATACGACTACCATCTTTACTTCCGTCAATATATTTACCAACTTTATTGGCCTCACAACCATCCATGTCATTGGCTACGTTAGCACCTAAGATGATATCGGGGTATTTGGTTGTATCCAATTTATCGAGTTGATGCCAACGTATTAAATCCCAATATCGGTTATCATTATCGAACATCAGTTCACAACGGCGTTCACGACGAATCTCCCAGATTAAATCGCTAACCCCATGGTTATTTGCAGGATCACTGAAACCGACGATAGGGCTTAGATGTGGTAATCCAGCACGGTCTTTTAGTAAGTTGATAGATTTATCCAAGTCGTCTTGAGTGATATTACCTAATTCAGCGCAGGCTTCCGCATAATTTAAATAAATTACTGACAACCAAAATAAAGGAGCATGAGTATAATTCTTTCCTGATTGACTTCTAAAACCTTCCGGGATAGCTTCATTATCGTATTTAGCCACTCCATAACCTGTCGAAGAAGTTGATTCCATGCCGGTGTTAAATCGTGTAAATCCTCTGCCATTATACAGGAGTACTGTATCAATTGTTTGGGCCAGTCGTTTATCCCGGACAGCGAGAATGTCTTTTAAAGATAAATGTCCGTATTGGAAAGGTGCTTCGTCACTTTTATTCAAAGAAGTCAATGCCATGGGCTTACCATCTTTAAACAGGTAGGATTCGAACGCATTTTTACTCATACCGCTGATTTGAGTGGATGAGCATGTGTAGTCGATAGTGGAGTGCATGAGTAATCCTTCTTTGTATGCTTTGTATAAAATCATTTCCGGATTACTGCTTAAATCTGTCGAGTTATAATTCCCCTGATAAGAGGTGTTTAATTTATAACCTTTGCTCATAACGGCCAGACATGCTTCTTTGCAGGCTGTGAGGTACCTGGCAGCACCTGTTGCATCGGGGGCTTGCTGTCCATCTTCACTTTTGCGATATTTACGAAAAGTGCCTTCGTAGAGGCATACCTCAGCTTTCATTGCATTGGCTAATGAACGGCTCCAAGTCGTTTTACTGGAAATATCTTTGATATTGGTTACCGCAAAGTCCAGATCTTCCAGCACTTTGTCCATCACCATATCCCGATCCTCGCGGTTGCCATATATTTCTCCTTCATCATTGATGTTAAGTGCTTTGTCTATCCAAGGTAGATTACCATACATACGTACTAAGTGATAGTATTGCCAAGCTCTCATTAAGCGGGCTACTCCGAGCCAATGATTTTTGGTTGCTTCGTCCAATGAAGCAACTGTCGGTACATTCTCGAGCATAATGTTAGCGCGGCGAACCTCAATCCAGCCATTTTTCCAGGTAGCACTTGTTGAGGGTGCATTGTCCGGATAAGTCCATTTGGCAAAGCTCATTCCGGCTTGATCGTCAGATAATGTCTTGAAATAGAAATCACCGTAACCATTGCCGTTACCATATCCTAAGAATTGTTCGTAGAATGCATTTGCATATCCTGATATATTTCCTTCACCGGTCCAAAAGTTATCATTGGTAAAAGAGTCCAGAGGACCTTTGTCTAAGATACTGTCACAACCGGATACCACAGCCAATGACAGCAGACATGCTATATATTTAATTTTTTTCATATAATTCGCTATTAATTGTTTATGGTATATTAGAAAGTAACTTGTAAACCGAACGATACGGTACGATACATCGGGTCTACTCGTCCCCAAGTTCCATTGCCGTAATCACTGCTTCCACCATTGGCTATAGCTTCAGAAGTATTTACTTCCGGGTCTACAGGAGCATTACTCTTATTTATAAGTTCGCAAATATTATTAGCACTGAAATAAACGCGTACTTTATCCATGTAAACTTTACGTGTCCAATCTTTTGGTAAGGTATATCCTATAGTCAAATTTTTGAAACGTAGATAGGCCATGTTTACCAGGTATTTACTTTGCGGATAGAAGTTATGATTACCTAAATCAAGTACGCTGACTGTACCTTTTCCTGCATTACCCGGCCACATGCGTGGGAAATCAGCATTAGGGTCCGGATTTTCATCTGTCCAATAATTAGCTTGATTTGCATAAATCGCATCGGCACCACGCATCATTGGCATTACGAAAGCTGATTGTGTCCATGCATCACATTTGCCTACACCTTGAAAGAACATATCAATATCTATTCCTTTCCATTCGCCACCCAGACGAAAGCCGTACTGGTAACGGGGAGTGGTATTACCAATCACCTTTAAGTCTCCGTGATCTTTTACCGTACCTTCACCTCCATTAATTTCTTTGTCGTTATTCAGATCTTTAAATTTAATATCCCCCGGACCGTAAACAAATCCGTCTTGTTCTAATTTTTTCTGAGAAGCAATCCCTTCTTTATAAGAACCGTCAGCGTTAAAATCGTCTTTTGTAAAATATCGATCGGTCTCAAATCCCCATATATCTCCATATACTTTACCGCTATAGTTTTCATTCAAGAGTTGGCTGTCGTTATCCCATTTGGTGATGACAGTCTTGAAATCACCTATACTGGCATTGGCATATACGTTTACTTCATTGAAATGATGACGCCAATCAATACTTAATTCCCAACCACGTGTGCGTAAGGTACCTGCATTGATTTTCGGTGCACCTGCACCTAGCACGTCCGGCATTGTCTGACCCGGTGCTAACATATCTTTGGTTGTGCGTTGGTACCAGTCAAAAGATATGTTCAATTCGTTATTGAAGAAACCAAAATCACCACCGATATCCAGTGTTTGAATACGTTCCCATTTTAAGGTCGGAGAGACCAAAGAAGGAAGATCGTAAGCTACCACTTTGTTACTGCCGTTCAACCAGTGTGTATTGCCGTCTGTTCGTTTTGAGACAGTTGAAATGTACATGTTGCTACCTACTGCCTGGTTACCGATTTCACCATATGAGGCACGTATTTTGGTGTTGCTGACTACTTTTTTGATGGGCTCGAAGAATTTTTCCTCACTGATACGATAGCCTACAGAGCCGGAAGGGAAGAATGCCCAGCGATCACTTGATGGGAATTTGGATGAACCGTCGTATCGTCCGTTCAATTCCAACAACCAGATACCGTTATAATCATAGTTGATGCGTCCGAACCATCCGGCAGTACCCCATTCGTTATGCGTTCCACCTACAGTTTGATCTCCTGTTGCCAGGTTGAATTCAGGTAGTTTATCATCCAATAGCCCTTTACGTTGTGACCAATGATTCTGATATTCACCTTCTTCAGCATTGGCACCGATCATAAAGTTGAAATGATGGTCTTTTGCAACTGTTAGTTCGTAATTAGCGAATACATTTAATGCGTAAGAATTGTCGCGGACTGAATTCTGATATACCCATGTATCTCCATTAGCTCCTGCTGCGGTAGTAGGAGTATTTAGTTTACCTCCCCAAGAGTTCCAACATATTACGGGTAATCCTACTGATTTGGTCGTTTTATTGTTGATATTAAATGTATAATCGGCATTCAGGGTTAACCCTTTGATAATAGTTGCTTTTAAGAAGGCACCTATACGAGTATAAGAGTCATTAGTCTTGTCATCTCCTGCTTGTTTAAGGTATGCGATATCATTTTTCATATCGATTCCCTGATAAGTACCATAAGGACCGAAGAAACTTCCCCAGCGCCACATATACGTATAAGTATTACGGCGGGTATTAGGGGTGGTGTATGCCTTGTCACTATAACTGAAGCGACCACCGATTTGTAACCAATTTGTTATGTCGGAAGTGACATTCATATTAGCGTTGTATTTATTCAACTTATCCGGGTTGAATGTCATCACTCCTTCCTCGTGATTATAGCCAACGGACAAAAAATAGGATGTTTTTCCACTGGTTCCCTGTATTGATATATTGTGACTTTGTGCGGGTTTCCAGTCTCGAAACATAATTCCGACCACGTCCCAATCTGCATAATATAGTGCGCTGCCATCTTCTCCCAAATCAAAATCATCACCCGGAATCATTTCGCGATATCCGGCTTTTTTACCTCCGTGTCTTTGTTTCCAAGCTTCAGCTTTTGCTATGAAATTGTCATCCATGTACATACCGAACAATTCATTCTCGAGATTGGCACGAGTGTTGGCCGCACGCAAAGCTCTGGCCTGTGTAGCTACATCCGGATAGTTCGGGAGTATGGTTGGTGTATCCCAGGAGAAATTATTGGTATAATTGATTGTGACTTTATCTGTTTTCTTTGCAGATTTTGTTGTTACTAATATAACACCAAATGCTGCTCTTGTACCATAGATAGAAGTGGAGGCTGCATCTTTCAAAACAGATATATTATCGATATCCTGTGTATTTAAATATGAGATATCGTCCATTGGCACACCATCTACGACAATAAGCGGGTTACTGGTTGCACTGTTACTCAGTGTTCCGGTACCACGGATAGTCATGGTTGGTTTGCTGTTTAGTTTTCCACTGGTATTAGTGATGGTCAATCCCGGTACTACACCTTGCAGAGCTTTGGACACATCGGATTGTGGACGGGCTTCCAAAGTCTTGCTGACATCTACAGTGGATACTGCTCCGGTAAGGTTTGCCTTTTTCTGGGTTCCATAACCTACCACTACCACTTCATCTAGTAATTCGTTGTCCTCTTTCAGGACAACTTTCATGCTTTTAGTTGCTTTCACATCTTGTGGTTGGTATCCTACAAATGTGATTTGCAGAGTGGTACCTACTTTTACATTTAGTGAAAATTTGCCATCCATGTCGGTTACAATCCCATTGGTTGTCCCTTTCTCTACGACACTGGCACCAATAATCGGTTCGCCGTTTGCATCTACTACTACACCCGTCACGGTTTGTATTTGCATTTGTTCAGTCACCTTGTAACTACTGCCAGAAGCAGTTTGATTAGCCATTGCATTGCTGCTACCTATAATTAAGGTAGTAATAGCCATGGCTATAAGGAGGTTGCTGTTCGCTAATCCTCGTTTCTTGCGATCTTCATTCATAAAAGATAGATGATTTAATTGTTTTGTTTTTCATTTGATTTCTCAGGAAAATGCAGGTAAAGGTAAAATAGAAGGGTAGGCTAAGCTATCCTTGGTTTGGATAATTATTTATCATAGGCATTTCATTTAAAGGTTTTAATTTTTATGTTATCTCTATTTGTTTTTAATAAGTCCTGTTAATCCTTGTTTTTGGCCAGTTTAATTAATATCAATTGGCTTTGTTGATTCTTTTAAGAGATAAATTGTTTATTATTAACAAAGGTTTAGAAACTCTTTGGAGTTCTACTATGGCAAAGATATATTTTATTTTAATATCAAGAACAAATATTTTATATAATTTAGATTTATATTTGTATATTCACATTATTACGCTTCTCTGTTTTATAAAAATGATCTGTGAATACATTTATAAACGATGGTTGTTAGGGTTTAGAAACATTTTTTAGATATTGTGCGCGCTTTTAGGACTCTTCGATGTTCATGGAGTGAAACTCGATTAAACCATTCATAGGTGTTTCTTCTATAACATCTATCTCTACTCCGAATTCCTGTGCTACTTCTTGTAAAATATCTGGATACGCATAAGCTAGTGAGCCTACAAAGCGGATGGGATAGTTTATATAATCGTATTGGCATACGTTGCGGTTAAAGAAACTACGGAGATTGTTAGTTAATAGGTTATATACATATTCATTATCCATATAATCTCCTAAGAAATACGCAATGGTTCCTAAAAAACGATTAGGGAAAGGAAGATTATATACAGATTCCATGACATCATTGACCGAGATACGAAACTTCTCATGAAATTCATTTGCCAATTCTTTGGGAGCTAGTCCTTTAAGAAGGTCAGCTAAAAAAAGTTTTCCAAGAACGGCTCCACTGCCTTCATCTCCTAAAATATATCCGGCAGCTTTCACATTTTTGACTATAATTTTACCATCGTAAAAACAGGAATTTGATCCGGTACCCAAGATACAGGCAATTCCGGCTTCACATTTAAATAAACCACGAGCTGCTGCCAGCAAATCGCTTTCAACCTGAATGGGAGTTTTGAATTGTGCCACTAAAGAGGCACCTAAGATATTTTTCTTTTCATATGAACTGCATCCGGCACCATAGTAATATACTTGATCCAGTTTTTTTTTGAAGAATGATTCCGGTAGTCCCAACCTGACGCTTCTGCTAATTTCTCTTCTAGTCTGGAAGAAAGGGTTTAGCCCTTCGGTAAACACACGTTGTACGAGATGATTGTCTTCAACCAATGCCCATTCCGTTCTTGTAGAACCACTTTCCGCAATAAGTTTCATTTCGCAGCCTTTTTGATTTGGATACAAATATATAATATTTTTTGTAATTTGATTTGTTTTGATCGGAAAGTTTTTTCATATCAAATAAATGCATTCGGAAATGTAGTTCCCTCTTTGAATGCTTGTGCAGAACAATCTTTTGTTTTTATCCTTGTGTCGGACCTGATCAAATCATTCTTATTTAATAGATTGTATGAAGTTTATAAAAAGAAAATCTCAGCCGGATTGACTACCTGGCTGAGATGAATTGAAATATTAAATCTTATAATGGTTATCTGCGGTTAAATCCGGATTTTAATTTATCCGATATTTCCTTCTTTAATCAGATATTCGGCAATCTGGACAGCATTCAGTGCGGCTCCTTTTTTGATTTGATCACCTACAATCCAGAAGGTTAATCCACAGTCATTGGTCAGGTCTTTACGGATACGACCTACATAAACGGGATCTTTGCCTGCCAGGAACAAGGGCATCGGATATTCTTTCTCGGCAGGATTGTCTTGCAATACCAATCCTTCACCTTTGGCAAAAGCTTCACGAGCTTCTTCTATCGAAATAGGACGTTCTGTTTCCACCCAAATACTTTCAGAGTGAGCACGAAGTGCCGGAACACGTACACAAGTAGCACTTACTTTCACGTCAGAGTGCATGATTTTGCGTGTTTCGTTATACATTTTCATTTCCTCTTTCGTATATCCGTTTTCTGTGAATACATCAATTTGAGGAATCAGGTTGAAGGCCAGCTGATACGCAAACTTTTCAACAGTGACAGGTTCATTGGCTAAAACCTGACGATACTGTTCGTAGAGTTCGTCCATAGCTGCTGCACCGGCACCGCTCGCTGCCTGGTAAGTAGATACATGCACAGTTTTTATATGAGAAAGCTCTTCGATGGCTTTCAGTGCGACAACCATCTGAATGGTTGTGCAATTCGGGTTGGCAATCACACCACGTGGGCGATCTTTAGCATCAGCTGCATTTACTTCGGGCACTACCAAGGGTACATCGGCATCCATACGGAAAGCGCTGGAGTTATCGATCATTACCGCACCATACTGGGTAATAGTCTTCTCAAACTCTTTAGACGTGCCTGCACCGGCCGAAGTGAAAGCAATGTCCACCCCTTTAAAGTCATCGTTGTGTTGCAGAAGTTTGACCTCGATCTGTTTACCGCGGAAAGTATATTTAGTTCCGGCACTACGTTTAGAACCGAACAAAACTAACTCGTCCAACGGGAAATTTCTCTCATCGAGCACGCGTAGAAACTCTTGTCCTACGGCTCCGCTTACGCCAACAATAGCTACTTTCATCTTTTTCTTTTGTTTTTATGTGAATACTCTCCTTACAATTCAAGCCAATCGTAAGGATTTGGCTGCAAAATTATAACATTTTGCAATATAATCAGCATTTTAGAGAGAAGATTTCTCTTTGAAAATCTCTTTCCTTATGAATTGGCGGTGTGATAACTTTTTTGTTATTTTGCAGATAAATACAAAAATACTGATATATGCATTGGTTTGACCTCAGTTTACAACTCCCGATAACAGACCCCACGTGGGTGTTTTTCTTGGTTTTGATCATTATTCTTTTTGCACCGATGATATTAGGACGTCTGCATATACCTCATATTATCGGCATGATTTTGGCCGGAGTGGTTATCGGTGAATATGGCTTTAATGTTCTCGAGCGGGACAGTAGTTTCGAATTGTTCGGAAAAGTAGGCCTCTATTATATCATGTTTCTGGCTGGGCTGGAAATGGATATGGAGGATTTTAAGAAGAACCGGACAAAAGGATTGGTCTTCGGATGGTTTACATTTATCATTCCGATGGCATTGGGGGTATGGAGTAGTATGGAATTGCTGGGATATGGATTTACTACAGCGGTATTACTCGCCAGTATGTATGCTTCCCATACACTGATTGCCTATCCCATTATCAGCCGTTATGGATTGTCCAGACTCAGGAGTGTAAATATAACCATCGGCGGTACGGCGGTAACGGTTACGTTGGCTTTGATTATTCTTGCCGTCATTGGTGGTATGTACAAAGGAACTGTCGACGGTATGTTTTGGGTTCTGTTAGTGGTGAAAGTTGCATTTTTGAGTTTTCTGATCGTTTTCTTCTTCCCGCGTATCGGTCGATGGTTTTTCCGTAAGTACGATGATAGCGTAATGCAATTTGTCTTTGTACTCGCGATGGTCTTTTTAGGTAGTGGTTTGATGGAGTTTGTCGGTATGGAGGGTATTTTGGGAGCTTTTCTTGCCGGACTTGTCTTGAATCGCTTGATACCGCATGTTTCTCCTTTGATGAATCGGTTGGAGTTTGTCGGAAATGCCTTGTTTATTCCATATTTCCTGATTGGTGTGGGGATGATAATCGATGTCCGTACCCTGTTTACCGGTGGTGAAGCTCTAAAGGTTGCCGTAGTGATGACCGTATTCGCTACTCTAAGTAAATGGTTGGCAGCTTGGATCACACAGAAGATTTATCATATGCAGCCCAATGAACGAAGCATGATGTTCGGTTTGAGCAATGCGCAGGCTGCTGCTACGCTGGCAGCAGTATTGATAGGGCATGAAATCATTATGGAAAATGGAGAGCGGTTGCTGAATGACGATGTGCTCAATGGCACGGTAGTAATGATTCTCTTTACGTGCGTCATCAGTTCGCTTGTAACCGAACGTTCGGCAAGGCGTTTTGCTCTGCACGAAGAGATGCAGTTTGAAGATAATAAAGAGAAGACAGAACAGGAGCAGATTCTGATTCCGGTAGCAAATCCGGATACCATTGAAGATCTGATTAATCTTGCCTTGGTCATCAGAGATACTAAACAGAAAAAAGAATTGATCGCACTCAATGTAATCAATGATAATAACAATTCGGAAAATAAGGAATTACAGGGTAAGCGGAATCTGGAAAAGGCGGCAATGATTGCTGCTTCTGCCGATGTTTCGGTCAATATGGTGAGTCGTTATGATCTTAATATTGCTTCGGGCATTATTCATACCATTAAGGAGTACGATGCTACAGATGTAGTGATCGGTTTGCACCGTAAGGCAAATATTGTCGATTCATTTTTTGGTAATCTGGCCGAAAGCTTGCTGAAAGGTACCCATCGGGAAGTGATCATCGCCAAATTCTTAATGCCCGTCAATACACTTCGGCGCATTATTATTGCTGTGCCGCCAAAGGCTGAATATGAAACCGGATTTTCCAAATGGGTAGAGCACTTCTGCCGCATGGGAAGTCTTTTAGGATGTCGGGTACATTTCTTTGCCAACGAGCAAACCCTGATGCGGCTGCAGCAGTTGGTAAAGAAGAAGCATGGTAGTACACCCACTGAATTTTCCAGGTTGGACGAGTGGGACGATCTGCTTCTGCTGACCGGGCAGGTAAATTTTGACCATCTGTTGGTGGTTATTAGTGCACGGCGCGGATCTATCTCATACGACCCTTCATTCGAACGTCTACCCAATCAGCTCGGAAAATATTTCTCAAACAACAGTCTGATTATATTGTATCCCGATCAGTTTGGTGAACCACAGGAAATTGTTTCATTCTCTGATCCGCGTGGCTACAACGAGTCTCAACATTACGATAAGGTAGGTAAATGGTTCTATAAATGGTTAAAGAAGAATTAATGGAGAACTGGCAACAGAGAACAGAACTCCTTTTAGGAGCGGAGAAGATGGAACGCTTGCGGAAATCGCATGTGTTGGTTGTCGGATTAGGAGGAGTAGGTGCTTATGCAGCCGAAATGATTTGTCGTGCAGGCGTAGGGCGAATGACAATAGTAGATGCTGATATTGTACAGCCCACTAATATTAACCGCCAGTTGCCGGCTACTCATGCCACTTTGGGTATGGAAAAAGCGAAGGTGTTGGAAGCACGTTTCAGAGATATTAATCCGGAAATAGAGTTGACTGTATTGCCTGTTTATCTGAAAGACGATAACATACCCGAACTGCTGGATGCTGCACGTTATGATTTTATAGTCGATGCCATTGACACCATAAGTCCAAAGTGTTATCTGATTTATCATGCTCTTCAGCGACGCATTAAAATAATATCGAGTATGGGTGCAGGAGCAAAGAGTGATATTACACAAGTGCGTTTTGCCGACCTTTGGGATACTTATCATTGTGGTCTTAGCAAGGCCGTCCGGAAGCGTTTGCAAAAAATGGGGGTAAAGCGTAAGCTTCCCGTGGTGTTCAGTACGGAACAGGCGGATCCGAAAGCAGTATTGTTGACTGATGATGAGAGGAACAAGAAATCCACTTGCGGAACTGTGAGCTATATGCCGGCGGTGTTTGGCTGTTATTTGGCAGAGTACGTTATCAAAAGATTGTAAGATTATGATTCATCTAGAAGGTATAACCAAGAGTTTCGGCTCTTTACAAGTATTGAAAGGGATAGATTTGGAGATAACCCAAGGAGAAGTGGTAAGCATCGTGGGACCCAGTGGAGCGGGGAAGACTACTTTACTTCAGATAATGGGTACTTTGGACAGTCCCGATGCGGGGATGATAAACATTGACGGTACCAATGTAAGCCGGATGAAGGAGAAAGAGCTTTCCGCTTTCCGTAACAAACACATTGGATTTGTCTTTCAGTTCCATCAGTTGTTACCGGAGTTCACGGCACTTGAAAATGTAATGATTCCTGCATTTATAGCCGGAGTGCCGCCTAAGGAAGCTTCGATGCGTGCTATGGAGATTCTTGATTTTATGGGATTGAAGGAACGGGCATCTCATAAACCGAATGAACTCTCCGGCGGAGAGAAACAGCGGGTAGCTGTAGCCCGTGCATTGATCAACCAACCGGCAGTTATCTTGGCCGATGAACCTTCCGGAAGCTTGGATTCCCATAATAAGGAAGAATTGCATCAACTCTTTTTTGACTTGAGAAATCGTTTCGGACAGACTTTTGTGATCGTGACCCATGATGAAGCATTAGCAAAAATCACCGACCGTACGATCCATATGGTAGATGGAAATATCATTTGATTACTCAAAACAGATGTAGTGGCTGATTCGCTCCAGATCTTGAGGCGTAAACTCTTCGTAGAGAGAAAGTTGCTTCAGACTTTTTAATATTCCTTTCTTTTTTCTGTATTCTACGATTATTTTGGCTTGGTAGAAGTTGATGTAAGGATGAGCTTTGAGCCGTTCGATACCGGTTCGGTTGATATTCAGCCGTCGGGTATTGCTGGTTGCCACGTTAAACCAGGGGCGGAGCTTTTCTACATCGAGATGTATCTCCTTCAATTGTGCTATATCATAAAATCCTCCTAAACGGTTGCGATATCCTGTTATCATCCGGGCAATTCCACTACCTATACCGGGGATCTTTTTCAGTTCCGTTGTGTCTGCACTGTTCAGTTCGACTACTGTTCCGGCTGCATATTTAAAAAATTTCAGTGTGTCTTCTTCTATCTTTCGGGTATAGAGGCGAAGTGTATCTTTGGGCTTTGCGAGCGTAGCTATATGAATATAAGGTAGGAGCATTTCGTATTGTTCCTGCGTTAATCCGTATACTTTCCGGAAGTCTTCCGCCCGACGGAATTTTCCACCTTTATTTCGATACTTTAGGATGTTCTTTGCCATCCATGCCGGCAGTCCCAAATCAAGGAATCCGACAGAGTCGGTGATATTAGGGTCAAATGTAGTCAGACGGACTGTTCGTGGGGGCTGAAAGCGGTTATTGTGTGAATATATCTTTTGTTCTTTTTCGCGGATGGAGGACATAAAACCGGCATATTCCTTTTTAAACTTTTCCGTATCGTTTTTTGCCGTGTTCTCTTTGACAGGGATCAACCATCCGGCCACAAATACGAGAATACACAAAACGGCAAGTATCAGGATACCTTGCCGTTCTGCACGTGTGAAGTAAAAGAAGTCTTTCCACATTTTTATTTCAGTAGCCCCAGTTCATTAATGAAGATCACTGAAATGGCAATCGGGGCTACGTATTTCAGAATAAAGATAATCAGTTTATAGGTAGGAACTTTCAGGGTACCGTTATTCGTGATTTCCGACCAAACGAGTTTCTTATCCAGATACCATCCGGTAAAAATGGAAATGAGTAATCCGCCCAATGGCAACATCAGTTTGGCAGTTACGAAGTCGAACAAGTCGAACATACCCAGTCCGAAGATGGTGAACTCCTTGGTAACTCCCAGAGAGAGTGAACAGAGTATCCCTAACAGAATACAACCTGTCGTCACTAACCGGGCAGCTTTTCCCCTTGTAAAGTTGAACTCTTCGTGCAGGTAGGCCGTAACCACTTCGTGCAATGAGATGGTAGAAGTCAGAGCTGCCAGCGCCAGCAATACGTAGAACATCACTGAAAAAATATATGCCAGTATCGGTATTCCGCTGAAAGCCTGTTGGAACACGTTAGGAAGGGTTATAAAAATTAAACTGGGTCCGGCGTCCGGTTGAATTCCTACCGAAAACGCTGCAGGAAAGATGATAAAACCGGCTAGTACAGCGACAAATGTGTCGATGATTCCTACGCTGAAAGCCGTTCGGGTGAGGTTGGTGTTTTTGCTGAAATAGGAGGCATAGGTACACAGGCATCCCATTCCAAGGCTGAGTGAGAAGAACGCTTGCCCCATAGCTCCCAGAAATACATTGCCATCTACTTTACTGAAATCCGGTTTTAGCAGAAACTCTATGCCTTTGCCCGCTCCCGGCAAAGTGACAGAGCATCCCACCAGTATTAAGATAATGATGAAGAGGGTCGGCATCATAATTTTAGATGATTTTTCGATTCCCTTCTCTACCCCTTTCACGATGATGAAATGGGTAGCGAGTAAGAATAACGTGAGCCATAGGGCCGGACGCCAGGGATTGCTGGAGAAACTTTGGAAAGAAGAGATGAACTCCGCCGGAGTTTTACCTGCAAAACTGTTGCTGACAGCTTCGAATATATATTCTAATGTCCATCCGGCCACTACAGAGTAATAGCCAAGAATAAGGAATCCTGCCAAAACTCCCATTCGTCCTACCCAACGCCATTGAGTGCCGGGAGCCAGTATCTGGTAAGCACGGGCAGTATTAGCCTGTGAGTGCCGTCCGATTAAAAATTCAGCTATCATAATCGGTAGTCCGAGTAGGAGGATGCATCCCAGATAAATAAGAATAAAAGCAGCTCCTCCATGATTTCCCGTTTCATAAGGGAATCTCCATATATTGCCCAGTCCGACGGCTGACCCTGCAGAAGCTAATATCACACCCAGTTTACTACCAAAGTTTCCTCTTTCTTTTTTTGTCATAAAAAGTATATGTTATCTTACAATTCGATAGATTTTCTCGCTTTAAACGTGCAAATATAGAAAATGTTCCTTATATTTGCGATTCATCTGTAATTTATTTAGGTATGCTATCGTATATTAAGAAATATCCCGTATCGCTCTTTATCATTCTTGCGGTCATCTATCTGTCGTTCTTCAAACCTCCTTCAACGGAGATTAGTAAAATTCCTAATATCGATAAGGTCGTTCATATTTGTATGTACTTTGGCATGTCCGGTATGCTATGGCTGGAGTTTTTACGGGCACACCGTAGAGACCACACTCCGGTGTGGCATGCTTGGGTAGGAGCATTCATTTGTCCGGTGTTGTTCAGCGGATGTGTAGAATTGTTGCAGGAATATTGTACGACCTATCGTGGGGGAGACTGGATGGACTTTGCAGCCAATACCACAGGTGCGGTATTGGCCAGTCTGATAGGATATTTTATTGTCCGTCCACGTATATTAAGTAAAAAGTAGACTTTTATAAAAATTCAACAACCGTGCTCAGTTTGATACCATTCGATCCTTTGATCAGGATGGTGTAGTCTTTAGGCTTTTCCGTTTGCAGTTCCTTTATCACTTCCTGTGCATTGGCATAGGTGTGATAAGGAGGATGAGTTGCTGTAAATTGTTCTCCAACCAGCAGGACTTTCTCAAAAGAACATTCTTGCAGGAAGTCCACGATTTTGCGGTGTTCAGCTGCACTTTCCGCCCCCAATTCACGCATATCGCCTAATATCAGCATTTTCTTTTTCACAGTCATATTACGGAAGTTCTGCAGAGCTGCCATCATGCTGGTCGGATTGGCATTGTAGGCGTCTATAATTAGTGTATTATCCGCGGTTTTTTTTAGTTGTGAACGGTTGTTGCGGGGAGTATATCCGGCTAGTGCTTCATCTATTTTTCCGGCTTCCACTCCAAAGAACCGACCGATAGTAACGGCGGCCAACGCATTTGGGAAGTTATATTCGCCGATAAGTTGAGTTTGCACTTTGTGCAAGTCACCATCTTTGCCTGCTTTCCATTCGAAAGTCAGATAAGGGGAATTCCCGGTCACATGTCCGTTTACATAAAGTGCGTCTTCACTTCCGTAGGGAATCAGATTCAGGCCATGAGCGATGTCCATCAGATAAGCATTATCATGGTGTATAAAGACGGTAGAGTCTTCCTTTTCACGGAGATAATCATATAATTCTCCTTTGGTGCGGATCACTCCTTCGAAGGAACCGAATCCTTCCAGATGCGCTTTTCCCACATTGGTGATAATTCCATAATCCGGCTCGGCAATGTGTACCAGAAATTTTATCTCTCCGGGATGATTAGCCCCCATTTCGATCACTGCCAGTTCATGTTCTGCTTTTAGGCGAAGCAGAGTCATGGGCACTCCAATGTGGTTGTTTAGGTTTCCTTCTGTGTAGAGTACATTGTGAGATTTCGACAAGACAGCAGAAATCAGCTCTTTAGTGGTTGTTTTCCCGTTGGTTCCGGTAATGCCGATCACTTTTGTACCCAGTTGGCGGCGGTGATAATTAGCCAGTTGCTGAAGGGTTTGCAGGCAATTGTCCACCAGAATGATATGTCTGTTGTTTTCCGGAGCATATTCGGCTTCATCTACGATGGCGTATGCACAGCCGTCTTTTAATGCTTGAGCTGCAAAAGCGTTTCCATTGAATGATTCGCCTTTCAGGGCAATAAACAGTGAACCT
>PPYF01660621.1_pt1 | contig 40072 bp, 39 predicted proteins | sample 1559871 | NCBI WGS metagenome assembly PPYF01 (sample SAMN08240021, study PRJNA423297) | Human gut metagenome, whole genome shotgun sequencing project.
AATTCGTGCTCTGCGCGAATTCTTCCTTGTTTTCTTTCAAGATTGCGAACGAGCCTAGCGAGTTTCGCAATTACCTATTGATATATGATCAGCTCCTGCACCGATACGTTTCTGTCGGTCCAAGATAGGCTTCTGCCGGTTTGTTTCCATGGGGATAGATCACGATCTTCTCAAGAACAAAGCCCGGTGTAACCGGAGTGATCCTGATCGTATTGATTCCCTGTTCCAGCTGCACCGGTACACTCCGGCGCCGGATCTGATCCAGCACACCGCGCGCCCACACAGGCTGATGATCTCCGATCTTAAAATCATCCGTAACAGCATCCAAAATCTGCATTGGAACACCGTTCACGGACACTGCATACTGCAATCGGTTCTCTGTTGTCACAGGATTCGACGGCTGCATATAAAATTCCGCTTCATAATCCCCCGCCTGCTTTGTCACGATGCTGTATTCGATATACGGTGCCCCATTCTCTGCATCTGCGTAGGAATCCGTCGGAAATGCTTTCATCGCAGATAAAGTCTTTCCGTAGCCGGCAAGACATTTCCATTGCATCGGTTGTCCTTCCCGATCAAAACCGTCCTTGCATCTGCTGTAATGTTCCGCCTCGATTGCGATCCATCCCTGTGTATCCACAAACGTATTGTTTCCATATTCATACGTTAACCGGTCGACCGGCACGCTGATCTTGCAGATGCCCGCCGGCAATTCCAGCCGGATCATTCCCTGCGTCCTTCCATCGGTGAGTGCCATCGCAAGCGCACTCTCGTCCACTGTGACATCAATGGTGAGTCTCTTGTGCTCTTCACCGTCAAGCGTTCCATCCATTGCGGACAGTACGATCCATTCGGGCTTTTCGATCACCCGAAACGATGCTGGAAGTTCGCTTCTGCTGTACAGGCTGATCGAAGCACATCTGCATTCCGGATTCAGGAAATCCGAAATCGTCATTCTCTGATTCAGCCACGGACTGCCTTCCACATGCTGCACGGTACCGTCCACCGTTGCTATAATCGTCGGCTTTTGCAGCGGTAACACCTGCATCAGAAGCGGGTTCTTACACTCATCCTCATTCCAATTCGTAAACCCGATATGCTGCGACAGTCCCATTCCGTACCAGCGCGCATCATCCGACCGATGATACTGCTCTATGATCTTTTGGTCTGCATCCAGACATGCCTTTGCCTCTTTCGCATAATCATTGGCACTGAGTGCACCGATTTCTGCCAGATATTGATTCATTCCTGACAACAGCTGAAGCTTCAGCACATTCATCGTTCCCATCGCCGGATACCAGACGAGCGCAACATAAGCGGGAAGTATTTCGGGCGCATCACGCTCCAGCTCATCGTACAAATCCTGTGTGGTCTGCATCACCCGCCCGACCTCCGCAAGCACCCGTGAGCCTTCACGATAATTTGCTGCATGATAGGTTTCCGGTCTTAACGCCTCCGGTCTGCACTTGTGTATCATCCTTGTATAATCCGTCAGGATATCCGCAATCTGCGCCTGCTGCACTTCCGACAGCCTGCCAAATTGCCGCTTTACCCACAGTCTGGTATAGGCATCCGTCGTATTTGGTGCAGTCGTTCCCCAACGCTCAAAATCATAAGCCAGATCCATAAAAAACGATAACGGAAATTCCTGCGTTGCAATGTCTCCCACATTGACGATCCAGAGTTTTTGTACTCCGAAATCATATGCCTGCGTCATCTGTTCCCAGATTTTCGGAAGATAGGAACTGTTGATCCACTCATAGGAGGTCGGCCACCCATGATAATCGAAATGATAATACATACCGTATCCGCCCGGATGCTTACGCATCTCCTCCGTCGGAAGCGTTCTTAAGTTTCCGTAATTGTCATCGCAAAGCATCAGGATCACATCATAAAGCTCCTTGGATCCGATCAACCCCTGCGTCGTCTCATCCCCGTAGAAGAAAGCCTCCACCTCCTTGTACAAAGCGATCATTCTCGGAACTTTCGACAGATCTTCATTGACATTCTCCCGGATCAGCTTTCGCTGCGTTCTGAGCACGTCCCTGAGCAGTTCAATATTGTCCGCAAGCGTTGCCCCTTTTCCCATGATCGCGGTGTCCGCTTCTCCACGCATACCAACCGTGATCACATTCTCAAATTTACCGCTCCGCTTCAGACCATCTTCCCAGAATCTTATGATTCCTTCCCGGTTCGTCTTGAAATTCCACGCATCTCCGTAAATACTGTCTTTTCCGCGCAGATATTTGTATTCCTCACCCTGCCGCAGACACGGCTCATGATGCGACATTCCCATGATCACGCCGTACTCATCCGCAAGTTCTGCGTTCAGAAGCCCCGGGCCGTCATCCTCAAACCGTGCACTCCACATCGCAGGCCAGAGATAATTTCCTTTCAGGCGAAGAAGCAGTTCAAAGATCGGCTCGTATGCCTTCGCATTCGGTCCTCCGAAATGGTACTCACTCCAGGTGCCGAAAGCAGGCCACTCATCATTGATAAAGAATCCCCTGTATTCCACCGATGGTTCCTTTGCGATACATGCCATATCCGTGCTCAGCCGGACTTCGTCCCGATGTACCGGCACCACATGACACCAGTTCACAAACGGGGATACACCAAAGATCTCCGACAAATGAAACAGTCCGTATATCGTTCCCCGCTTATCGCTTCCGACAATGACAAGCAGTCTCTCCCGCAAGCCATCATCCGGGAAAAACCATCCGTAGCACTCCCGTTTTCCTTTTAACACATCCGTCGGGATATTTTTCTGTGCATCCAGCCACCTGCTATGCTCCATCGTTGCGACAATGATCGTCAGTTCACGGGCTGCACTGCTTCTTACCTCTTCACGATCGATCGTTTCGACAACACGGATTTCCGGCAGCGTGCCGGTCACAAGTTCCATGTCATGTGCAACTTTTCCTGCAATCTTCAAAACCCCGGAATACGCACTCTGTTCTATGATAAATTTCATGTTCCGCTCCCTTTTTCCCCTTTTCCATTATTTTCATTCTTATCCGTATAAATCGTGATTACCGGCTGTCCTTCCACAACCGTAAGGGTTCCATACATAGATGCCGTTTCCATCCATTTCAGTGCAATACTGTCCGTATAGATGACCGGTCTGGTAATCGTCTCACCGGCATACATGATTCCGTTATTTTCGATAAATATCCGGCATCCGCGCCCCGTATGATCGATTCCCTGCACTAGATAACGAGCCGATAATTTTGATGGCTGATCCTTATAATAAATCTGCGTATCCACACCGCCCGGAAGGATCTCTCCTCTGAAATAATCTCCATCGCACCTTCCGTCAAACGAAATCATCTGTACGGTAGCGCATTCAGATTCCACCTTCTCGCAGCCATTCACATGAATATACAATTTCAACACTTCCATTTACTTCTCCCCATCTGCCTGTCCTTTCATTGCTCAGCGTAAATAAAAATCCCCATCCGTGTACGATCAAAAATATCGCACTATGAATGAGGATTTTATTTCTATCACTTATATCACATAATTGTCGTATTATTGAAGAATCTGATCCACATGCCTCTGCAGGATATCGAAATAGTCCTGTGGATTGCATTCCTGATATGCAGCCATATATGCATCCCATGTCGATGCAAAGTCATCGCTCATGATCACCTGCGGCAGCCAGTTTCTCTTGACCGCGTCGATTTCATCGCGAATCATGCCGCCTTTGGATTTTGATGACAAAGACTGTGTATAGGAATACATCGGATACCATGCGCCGGGCGCTTCATTTGTTCCCAGCAGCTCGACATAATTTTGTACACCATACGCTTCAAAACACTCCCGTATGTCGGGCTTTAGGCTTTTCATAAACTCCACCGGCTGATACTCCATCGAAAATGCATTGATTCCGTCGTCAAGCAGACCTTCTACTCGTGGAAAATACGAATAGGAACAAAAATGAGATTCATTCAGCACGCTGTCTCCGTGACGTTTTCCCTGTTCACTATTCATATAGAACATACCGTTTTCGTCCACCGAATAGTCCAGGTCTTTTTCTCCCCAGAATCGAAGCTTCGTAATATCGGAATCCAGCAGATCATTTACAAACTGAAGTGCCCCCTGCACATCTTCACAGGATGTGGTAATCGAAAGTCCGCTCGATGTATCCATCTCTGCATTCCGGCTTGTATGCCACTGGTTTGACGTACCTTTGTCCATTGTAATCGGAAGCGGAACATAATCGCACCCCAGATCACTCAGTCCGTTTGTCTCATAAGGCTCTGCCAGATTGTAATAGAACTGCCACCATTGGTCAACCATTCCGAGAACAGCACCCGTTCCTAACTTATCCATATATTCTTCGTATGTACTGGTGAACGACTGCGGATCAAAATTACCCTTGCGGTACTCTTCGTTCAGCTTCTGAAAATACCGTCTGGCAGTCTCCGTCGTATTATAATCAATTACCTGATCATTCCCGGGATCAACCATACAACTTCCGTCATTGGGATATCCAGCCAGAAACTGCGGCACATTCTCCAGGCAGAAGAATCTCCAGTCATCGCACAATACGGTAAACGGAATATTTTTTGTTCCGTCTGGCATGGCAGGATTCGCCTGCACATAAGCTTCGATCAGATCAAAATATTCATCCACCGTTGTAATCTTCGGATATCCGGCCCATTTTAAAACGCGCGTCTGTATCCAGAATGCCTCGCCCGTATGCGTCACTTCAACATTCTCTCCCTGAGACACACAAAACGGTGGAATCCAGTAAATATGTCCGTCTTCCTGCCGGAAGTGCTCCCATTGCTCGTCGGAAAGATAATTTCTGAGATTCGGATAATCATCCCAGTATTCATCAATCGGGATCAAAGCATCTGCCTCCAGTAATGCTTTCTCTCCAAGAATAAAATCCGGATATTCTCCCGAAGCAATGTACGAATTGAGCACCTCTTCCTTGGATTGTCCAACCAGCCAGTTCTCCTCGCAGTCTGCTCCGATCTCGTCAGCAATGATTTCCTTTATATCGTTCTGCGTTCCCAGTGGTCTGCCCGTAACACTGAAAAAAGCGGTAAAATGTTTAATTTCCGGTTTCTGCCTATATTGAACGTTGTAACTGTATCCCCCAAGTACAATAAGCAATCCAATCACAACTAAAGTTGATACGATTTTCTTTTTCATATAACTCTACCTTCTCTTCAAAAGCTTTCTTTTATTATAGCTTTTTTCTGTCAAAGGACAAGCAATCGCATCCGCAAGCACGGTTAAAGTGATATATTCTCTCCTCTTAATCCATTAAATGCACCCTTGATGGCAGCCTCCTCATGTGCGATCAGCCACTTGTTTTTCGCGGTCATAAGTTTGTCCTCACCATCTGCTGCAAGGGTAAAATCAATCGGTGTGTTTGTACCCTTCGGCAAGATCACAACACACTTAAATCCACCGTCTGCTGCGTTGCACGGTGCATAATGAAGTGTCGTCTCATACATTTCAACGACCGTTCCTGCCGGAACCTTAAAAGCCTCGATTTTTGCTGTATCATAAGTAAATTCATCCGTTACATCCGGCAGCCATCCCAATAAAAGGATCATATCCGTTACCGCAATGTTGATTTCGGAATTTCTATGATATTCTACCGCGTTTAACTTGTGATTGTTTCCGTTGCAGTAACCAATCTGGATTGGAAGTCCGCCAAAGACACGCTCGCTGAATGTCTTTGCTTCCGGAACCGCTTCAAGCTCCTCGACTGATGGCACATAAATAACATCCTCCGGAAGCGGTGTGTGCTCCATCCCCTTTATCAGTTTTGTGCATTCGATGTTATTCCAAACCTTACCGTATTTACGGAATTTTTCATCATTAACAGAAAAAATCTCCATGATTACCTCCTCATACTCATTTTTTCTGAGTATAACAGTTTGGTAGCCATGGAGACATGCCTTTCTTTGTCTTTACAATGTCACTTTTTTGTCTTTTTCCAGCAATGCCCGATGATGGGCATATGATTCCCTCTGCTTTTTCTTAACAAGCTGCTTTCGGTATTCACTCGTCAGCATTCCATACCGCTTGCGAAACAGATTGGTAAACGCTTTACTGTTGGCAAATCCATGATCAAATGCAATATCCACGATCTGCTTATCCGTATTTTCCAAATCCTTTACCGCATGTTCCAGCCGGATATTTTGCAGATAATCCTTATAATTGATGCCCGCATAGCGTGCAAACATTTTTGACAGATAAGACGGCGAATATCCAAATATTCCCGCCAGTTTTCCAAGCGAAATATCTTCCATATAATGATCCTTGAGATAGGATGTAATCATACCGAGCCGGTTCAGCTGCTGATTGCTTTTGAGCAATTCATCCTGCACATCCAGCTTCCTGTATTTCTTCACCAGAATATGTAATAGTTGATAAAACATACTTAAAATTTCAAAATCATAGCCATCTGTCTGCATCCGATACACCTTATACATACGAAAGATCAGACATGCCACCTGCTCATCGTATGTCCGTTCACTGTGCGAAAACCAGATAAACTGCTCGCCCGTAAAGTACGACGCGAACTGATTCAACGGAATCTGCAGCACAATTGTGTGATTCGACCTGTTCGCATGGATCGCATGCACCTCGTTGCTGTTGACAATGATGAACTCGCCTTCTCCCAGATGATAATGCGTTGTGTCAAGAATAAAATCAAGTTCTCCTTCCTGCACTGCAAAAATCTCAATCGACCGGTGCCAGTGTTTCTCCCTGATATATTTTCCGCTGTGTCCCTCGAATAAAAAAAGTTTAAACGGAAAGCCTTTGTCCGGCACAATAACCTCATGTTGATACTGCTGCTCTGTCATATGCTCCCACATAACTATCACATATTTCTTGACTAGACATTAAATCTGAAAAGAATCACATCGCCGTCTTTAACCACATAATCCTTTCCTTCCATGCCAACGATTCCTTTTTCTCTGGCTGCCGCAAGGCTTCCGTTATCCAGCAGATCCTGATAGTTGACAACCTCTGCCTTGATAAATCCACGTTCAAAATCCGTATGAATCTTTCCGGCTGCCTGTGGTGCTTTGGTTCCTTTTTTGATGGTCCATGCACGGCACTCATCTTCGCCGGCCGTCAGGAAACTGATCAGCCCCAGCAGACTGTAACTTGCCGCTACCAGCTTATCCAGACCACTGGATGAAACGCCGAGGTCATCGAGATATTCCTTTTTTTCTTCATCGGAAAGTTCGGAAAGTTCCTGCTCGATCTGTGCACAGATAACAAACACTTCTGCACCTTCTTCTTTTGCCAGTTCACGCACTTTTGCCACATGCGGATTGGAGGCTCCGTCATCGACGAGATCATCCTCTGCTACGTTTGCCGCATAGATGGTAGGCTTTGCCGTGAGGAGGTTGTATCCCTTAAACCAGATCTGTGCGTCATCATCATCCGGCACCTCAAAAGTTCTCGCCATCTTTCCATCTTCCAGATGTGCCTTGACTGCCTCAACAAGTTCCAATTCCTTGGCAAGTGTCTTATCCATTCTTGCCTGCTTGGCAATCTTTGCAATTCTTCTGTCGAGAATCTCAATATCCGAAAAGATCAGCTCCAGATTGATGGTCTCGATATCACGTGCCGGATCAATGGAACCGTCGACGTGGATAATATTGGTATCCTCGAAACAGCGCACTACATGTACAATCGCATCGACCTCCCTGATATTGGCAAGGAACTGGTTTCCGAGTCCCTCTCCCTTGCTGGCACCTTTTACAAGTCCTGCAATATCAACAAATTCGATTGTGGCAGGTGTCACCTTTTTTGTATGATAAAGCTCACCGAGCTTTACGATTCTCTCATCCGGAACCGAAACGATTCCTACGTTTGGATCGATGGTCGCAAACGGATAGTTCGCAGACAGTGCACCTGCTTTGGTCAGTGAATTGAATAAGGTACTTTTTCCCACGTTTGGGAGTCCGACAATGCCGAGTTTCATGATATATATTTCTCCTTTGAAAAGTATTGTAAGCTAATAAAAACAATATATAGTGTACCACATTAATGCTTAATTGTACAATTATTTCTCCCTAGCTGCCAGAATGCCACGGCGCTTGCCGCCGCTACATTGAGTGAATCCACGCCATGCGACATCGGAATACAGACCGTATAATCGCAGTCTGCAATCGTATGTCCTGCCAGACCATCCCCTTCCGTGCCAAGCACGACAGCCAGCTTTTCTTCCGCAGCCAGTGCCGGATCATCAATTCCAACCGAATCCCCGGAAAGTGCCATGGCTGCCACACGAAATCCCATTTTATGCAAATGGTCAATATCCGCTCCTGCCGCCTGGCCGGGTGGATTTTTCACCCCGTTTTCTGTCTGCAGGTATGTCCACGGAATCTGAAATACGGTTCCCATGCTCACCCGGATGGCGCGCCGGTACAGCGGATCACTGCATCCCGGCGTCAGAAGCACCGCATCCATATGAAGCGCAGCCGCCGAACGGAAAATAGCACCGACATTGGTTGGATTTACCACGTTTTCGAGTACTGCAATGCGTCTGGCTTTGGCACAAATCTCCTCCGGTTCCTGCAGCTTTGGCCGATACATGGCACAAAGTGCCCCTCTGGTCAGGGCAAAACCGGTCAGCTTTGTCAGCACATCAAATTCTGCCGTATACACCGGAATATCCCCGCATCTTTCGATCATTTCTTTTGCTTCTCCCTGAACATGTTTTGTTTCCATAAGCAAAGACACCGGTATGCATCCCGCATCCAGTGCCCGCTCAATCACCTTGGGACTTTCGGCAATAAACATTCCTTCTTCCGGATGCGCACGGTTCAGCAGCTGATTTTCGGTCAGCCGCGCGTACACATCCAGCTCCGGTGCCAAAAAGTCCGTTATTTTTATTCTATGACTCACTGTTACGTCCACCTTTGTTCAAACTTTTTTTATTATCCCAAAATGCACGCACGATTGCAAGTCTATTCGTAATCTTTTACATTTGAACTGTCAACTTTTTCAAACGGTACCCATACATACAGTCCATCTTTGGTTGCTCCTTCGAGTTTTGTCACATCCGAACCGTTTACAACTGCAATTGCTGTTTCTATAGCCATTTTTCCCTGTCCGGTGCCTGACTGATACACGGTAAACGCCATATCTCCAGACTCGATTGCCGCACATCCGCCGGCTGTTGCATCAATTCCGAGAATCGGCATGCCGTTTATTCCTGCCTCTTTGCATGCATCGACAATTCCCATCGCCATGGTATCATTGTTACATGCCACAACATCACAGGACTGTCCGGTCTTTAAGAAAAGTTCAAACATCTTCTGTGCCGTTGCCTGATCCCAGTCTGCATTATCTTCAAATACATAATTGATTTTCTTGCCGGACGCATTCAATGTATCCTTCAATGCACCTGTACGTCCTTTCGTTGCCGAATGGTTCTTTGGTCCCTTGAAGATTGCCACATTGATTTCATCCGAAGAAGAAAACTTATCAAGAATATACTCTGCCTGATACTTTCCCGCTACATTTTCATCGGAACCCACATACATATATTTTCCGGCCTCCAGATACGATGCATCCGGACAACTGTTATAAAAGATAACAGGAATTCCGTCTGCCAGTGATTCCAGTTCCAGCGCGGTATCTGCATTGACCGGTCCACATAAAATCACATCGTATTTTTCTTTTGCTGCCTGTTTGATATGTTCCACCTGACTCTCCATGGAACCATTCTCATCATAGACATCCAGTGTTGCACCTTTTTCCTGTGCCGTCTTTTTTGCCTGTTCCACAATCGTGTTACGGAAATCATCTCCCTGTGACAACGACATCATGATTTTGATTCCGTTTCCGCTGCCGGATTTGCCTCCGGTACTGCCGCATCCTGCCATGCAGCCCACAAGAAGCAGGGCGCATATCATACAACTGATTACTTTCTTCATGACCTTTTACCCTCCTATATCTGAAACTGCTTGACCTGATCCGCCAGCTGGTCTGCAGATTCTGCCAGATTTCTGGCTTCCGCTTCCACCTGTTCACTATTCTTGGAAATACTCTTTGCCTGCTGGAGCATGGATTCCGAAGTGGCAAGAATTTCATCCGAACTTGCCGCCTGTTCTTCGGAAATCGCGGCAACATTGGTTGCCACCTGATCCACCTGGTTGATTTTTTCTACCACACCCTCTATCAGATGGCTGGTTTCCTGGATATTCTGGAAAATCTGGTCAAATGTATCCACCGCTGTATGAATCAGATCCGCACTGCTTTCGATATCGCTGGCACTGCTTCCAGCCTGTTTGACGGCATCATCCACAAGTCCGTTAATTTCATTGATGAGTGATGTAATATGTGCTACCGAATCCGCACTGTTTTTTGCAAGTACCCCAATCTGTGAGGCAACTACCGCAAATCCGCGTCCGGCTTCCCCTGCACGTGCTGCTTCAATCGATGCATTTAAGGAGAGCAGATTTGTTTCCTCTGCAATATCCCCGATCAGTTTTATAATATCTACGATTTCTCCGGAAGCGGTACCCACTTTATCAACCGCTTCTTCGAGGTTATGTATGGAAATTTCGATATTATGAAGCGCATTTCCAACGCTCTCCATATCAGCTTTTCCTTTTTCTGATACTTCCACGGTGGTACGCATCTTATCTTCTACTTTATCGCTGTCCTCTTTGGTATCCGCAACAACACCGGCAAGCTGGGTTGCGTTCTGTGCAATTTCATTGACGGAAACCGACAGCTGATCAACCGTTGCATTCAGTTCCGTCATGGACTGTGACTGGATATTTGCAGCAGAATTCATTTCACCCGAAACATTCTTGCTTGATCCCGCCTGTTTTTCCAGACGGTCGGAAACATGTCCCATCTGCCGGATCATTTCCTTCATTGATGCAATAAAATGTTCCACGCTGCGCCCCATCACAGCAATCTCATCATTTCCTTTCACCTTCATGGATACGGTAAAGTCACCGGATGCCATGCTGGTAATTACCCTTGTCATCTCCTTCACCGGTCGAATCACCACATGCGTCACACGTTCGATCAAAACACACAATACAAGGATCGAAATAATGCTGAAAATGATCATAAGATTCCGCAATCCTGCCAGATCCGCAAGTACAACACGCGTAGGAACATAGGAAACCAGCAGCCAGTTGGTTCCGTTTACTTCCTTAAATACTGTCATATTTCCATCAAGTGTACAGAAATCATACGATTTGCCGGAAACCTTTTTCTCCACATCTTTATAAAATGCACTCTGTCCGTCTGCCCCCAATGTCTTGGAAATCAGATCGGAATCCCTGCTTGCAAGAATCACGCTGCTGTCCTTGTCCACAAGAAATGCCTCTGCATCGTGCATTCCGATAAAAGAATTTACAATCACGGAAATACGGTCCAATGTCATATCGGCTGCAATTACACGCACGGTATCTGAACCGTCATTCAAAAGTCCGGATGCACTGACAACATTCGTTCCGTCCGGATTCTGATGTGCAGAACCGACTGCCATATTAACTCTTGTCATTCCTTCCTGATACCACATACTCTCTTTCGGATTCGGCTCCTGCTTTTTGGAGTCTGTACCTTTTAAAAAGCTGCCATTGGCATCTGCAAGGAAAAGACCATCCGGATAATTTTCACTGTATCCGCAGGATGCATCCAAAATAGTCTGCAGCTGCGCCTCATCCGGGTGCAATTTTTCAATCATAGTCTTTGCCATCTGCATGGAAGCCAGATTTTCCTCAAGCCATGCCTCAATTTTTGATGCCTGACTGTTTACCGAAGATTCCAGTAAATTTTTGGAATAACTCTCGATAATTCCGGATGATACATGATATGCGGTAAACACCAGAATCAGTATAATCGCAATTACTACCGGAATAATAATTCCAAGTAATTTTGCTTTAATAGAAATGTTACCCTTCTTTTTCACAAACAATTCCCTCCCTCTTTTGTTTCTGTCCCTATTATAGTTTCTTATGCCTGTATCGTCAATGTTTTGCACTTTTTAAAATTTTTCTGCTTTTTTCGGATACATGCACAAAATGAGAGAGACCTTACGGTCTCTCTCAAATAAGAAGAAAAAATTGAAGTATGTAAAACAAAAATTTGATATTGTCAATTGAAAACGTCCGGATACTACTTCTGTACGTTAAATGCTCCCATACCCGGATAAACAGCTGCTGCACCAAGTTCTTCTTCGATACGGAGTAACTGGTTGTATTTTGCCACACGCTCTGTTCTGCTCGGTGCACCGGTCTTGATCTGACAGGTATTTAATGCGACCGCCAGATCTGCGATTGTGGTATCTTCTGTCTCTCCGGAACGGTGAGAAGAAATGGCTGTGTATCCGGCTTTGTGTGCCATCTTGATTGCCTCTAAAGTTTCGGAAACGGAACCAATCTGGTTTAACTTGATCAGAATGGAGTTTCCGCAGCCAAGGCTGATTCCCTTTGCCAGACGCTCGGTATTGGTAACGAAAAGGTCATCACCGACAAGCTGTACTTTGTCCCCCAGCTCGGCGGTAAGCTTCTGCCATCCTTCCCAGTCCTCTTCATCCAGTGCATCCTCTATGGAAATGATCGGATATTTCTCCACAAGCTTTTTCCAATGATCAATCAGCTGTTCAGAAGTATATACGGTTCCGGCCTTTGGCAGTTTGTACTCGCCCTTCTTTCCTGTCTTCCACTCGGAAGAAGCGGCATCCATTGCAATCTTAAAGTCCTTCCCCGGCTCATATCCAGCTTTCTTTACAGCCTCAAGAATGGCCTCGATTGCTTCCTCATCCGATTTCAGTGCCGGTGCAAAACCACCCTCATCCCCAACGGATGTGGCAAGTCCTCTGTCCTTTAAAATAGAAGCCAGTGCATGGAATACTTCCGCACACCATCTGAGACACTCCTTAAAAGAAGGTGCTCCTACCGGCATGATCATGAATTCCTGTACATCCAGTCCGGAAGACAGTGCGTGGCATCCCCCTTGTGTCAAGCTAATGACACAAAATTTTTGTAATTTGTCCAACAGCATTTTAACTGCAGATTTTCTGTGCCTGCTCTACATACTTTACCAGTTCATCAGCAAAATTCCATTCAATTTCTATTCGCTTATCATTATATACCTTGATACCACGAATAAAAGTTACTGCTATCTCTGTTCTATCTCTATTTGTGCTATCGCTAAGGTCTCTTTCTCAATTTGTTTATCCAGCCTGTCATTTTTTCTGGTGAACTCTTCTTCTGAGATTTCTTCCATTGCATATCGCATATATAGTTCCGTTTTCTGGTGCTTGTATCTGCTAATACTGTCTTTGGAGTTTCGAATATTCTTTGCAGCTTCATTCACTTTTGATTTTAATTCCGCTTTCTGTAATTCGAGTACCGGTTCAGCATCATCACTGATCTTTGCAAACAGCTTTATCGCCCTGAAAATCATCTCATTGAACTCGTCATCATATAAATTGTCTGTTACATTCAGAAATGGAAAAATCTGCTCCAGATATGTGTCAACCTCTATATGATTCCTGCCGAATCGTGAGAGATCTTTCACTATAATTGTGCTGACTCGTCCGTCCCTTACTAATTCCATCATACTTTGGAATCCTGGGCGTTCGAATAATGAGGTGTGATAGCGATAGCGGCAAAAAGCTAATAAAATCAATGGTTTTGCGGACAGCGGATAGACAGGGAATGTGTTAAAAACTGAATACGCACACAAACGGCGTTACCTTAACCCCTTTGGGGGAGAAAGTAACGCCGTTTTTTTATGCCCGCAGGAAAGGAGGTGCAGCCGGAATGTATTTCACAAAGGGCAAGCAGCGGGCGTTTGAATTGCTCATGCAGCAGAAGCCGGGATTTGACCGCTATCAATCCGGTTGTGCCGGAGATGATGAAGATTGCGGCACTTGCCGTTTCTACCGCCCCGGGTGGAAATATGAGTTTTGCGTTTTCAAAGAGTGTCCCTATTGCCCCGGCAAAAGGACGCGGAAAACGCACGCCAGCATGGACAAATAGACGGGCAAAAGCCCTTGTGCCATGCGGCTTTGCAGACGCGAAAACGGCAAAGGGCATATTGCAATACCAAAACAGCCGAAAACGGCTTTCTAATTGTCCACGCATACCAAGAGAGGAAGTGAGGAAATATGGCAGTTTTCAGAGTGGAGCGAAATACGGGATATACCGTTATGAGCAACCACCACTTGCGAAACAAGGAATTGTCCTTAAAGGCAAAGGGCTTGTTGTCGCAAATGCTTTCGCTGCCCGAAGATTGGGATTATACCCTTGCGGGCTTATCCCATATCAACCGGGAGAAGATCGACGCAATCCGCGAAGCGGTCAAAGAACTTGAAAAAGCCGGATATATCGTCCGCAGCCGGGAACGCGACGAGAAAGGACGTTTGCGCGGTGCGGATTATGTCATATACGAGCAGCCGCAGCCCAAAGAGCCGGAAGCAGCTACCAGCAGCGAACAGCCGCCTACATCGGATTTACCTACATTGGAAAATCCAACATTGGATAATCCAACGTTGGAAAAACCTACGTTGGAAAAACCTACGTTGGAAAATCCAACGCAATTAAATAAAGATATATCAAGTAAAGAACAATCAATTACTGATTTATCAAGTACCCATTCCATTCCTTTCCATTCCCTAAATCCCTTGCCTTATGAGCAGGACGAAGCGGCTACGCCGCCGGAAAGGAAAAGAACGGAAGCGAAAACAAACAGCGCAATAGAGATTTATCGGGAAATCATCAAAGACAACATCGACTATGACATTCTCATTCAAGACCCCAAAATGGATAAAGACCGTTTGGACGAGATTGTAGAAATCATGCTGGAAACCGTCTGCACAGCCCGAAAGACAATCCGTATCGCCGGGGACGACTACCCCGCCGAACTTGTCAAATCAAAGTTTATGAAGCTGAATAGCAGCCACGTTGAGTTTGTTTTGGACTGCATGAGGGAGAACACAACCAAAATCCGCAACATCAAGCAGTATCTAAAAGCGGTGCTGTTCAACGCACCGAGTACCATTGACAGCTACTATACCGCCCTTGTCAATCACGACTTTTACGGCAGCAAATGAGCATAGCCGCAGTTTACCGGGAAAGGAGTTGATACCTTGCAGGAGGAAGTAACCCAAAAAACGATTGCCCTATCCGTCAATGTGGGAAAAGGCGCGGCAAGGCTTACCGAACAGGCGTTGCAGAAAGCAATCAAGAAGTTTTTGGAGCAGAAAAGCAAAGCCCCGCATGGGAAACAGACCATGCGGCAGCTTATGAAGCAAAATGCGGGTGTTTCCAACATCGAGATCACCGACAGCAATATCAAAGCCTTTGAGAGTACCGCGAAGAAGTACAACATAGATTTTTCGCTGAAAAAGGTTAAGGGCGAACAGACCCGTTACCTTGTGTTTTTCAAAGGCAGGGACGCGGACGTTATGACCGCAGCGTTTCAAGAGTTTTCCGCAAAGAAGCTGAACAGGGATAAAAAGCCCTCTATCCGCAAAGCCCTTGCCGCAGCAAAGGACAAGGCGAAGCAGCTTAACGCCGCCCGCGACAAGGTAAAGAAAATAGACAGGGGGCGCGAGATATGAAGCAGATGAACTACAAAAAGTTGATAATCCCGAATATCCCCTATGTGTTCTTTGTCTATCTCTTTGATAAGGTGGGACAGGCGGTGCGGCTTGCCCCCGGCGCGGATATTTCCGAAAAGATACTCAATATCACACAGGGATTTTCCGAAGCGTTTTCAAATGCCTTGCCGAGCGTTCACCCGTTGGATTTGCTTATCGGCATTGTCGGCGCGGTGGTTATCCGTCTGATTGTCTATGTCAAAGGGAAAAACGCAAAGAAATACCGCAAGGGCGCAGAATACGGCAGCGCACGTTGGGGCAACGCCGAAGATATAAAGCCCTACATCGACCCGGATTTTCAGAACAACATCATTTTGACGCAGACCGAACGCCTTACCATGAACAGCCGCCCGAAGCAGCCGAAATATGCGAGAAATAAAAACGTCGTGGTGATCGGCGGCAGCGGCAGCGGCAAGACAAGGTTTTTCGTAAAGCCTAATTTAATGCAGCTTCATTCTTCCTACGTCTTGACCGACCCAAAAGGCACCGTCTTAATCGAGTGCGGAAAGCTCTTGCAGCGCGGCGGCTACAAGATAAAAGTGCTGAATACGATAAACTTCAAGAAATCCATGCGATATAACCCCTTTGTGTATATCCGCAGCGAAAAGGACGTGTTAAAGGTTGTCAATACCCTTATTGTCAATACCAAAGGCGAGGGAGAAAAAAGCGCGGAAGATTTTTGGGTGAAAGCCGAGAGATTATTATATTGCGCGTTGATCGGCTACATTTGGTATGAAGCCCCCGCCGAGGAAATGAACTTTACAACGCTGCTTGAACTTATCAATGCAAGCGAAGCACGCGAGGACGACGAGGAATACCAAAGCCCCGTTGATCTGCTCTTTGCCGATTTAGAAGAACGCAGCCCCGACCATTTCGCGGTGAAGCAATATAAAAAATACAAATTGGCGGCGGGCAAAACGGCAAAGTCAATCCTTATTTCTTGCGGTGCGCGTCTTGCCCCTTTTGATATAGAGGAACTCCGGGAACTCATGTCCTATGATGAATTGGAACTTGATACATTGGGCGACAGGAAAACCGCGCTTTTCCTCATAATGAGCGATACCGACGACACCTTTAATTTTGTTATCGCTATTCTGCAATCGCAGCTTTTCAATTTGCTTTGTGATAAAGCGGACGACGAATACAACGGCAAATTGCCTATTCATGTCCGGTTTTTGCTTGATGAATTTGCCAACATCGGGCAGATACCCCGCTTTGATAAGTTAATTGCGACCATTCGCAGCAGGGAAATGTCCGCTTCTATCATTCTGCAATCGCAGAGCCAACTAAAAGCCATTTACAAGGACGCGGCAGAAATCATACTTGATAATGCCGACAGCACCTTGTTTTTGGGAGGACGTGGGAAAAATGCAAAGGATATTTCGGATAACTTGGGACGGGAAACAATCGACAGTTTCAATACTTCCGAAAATCGCGGCACGCAGGTTTCTCATGGACTTACTTATCAAAAATTAGGAAAGGAGCTGATGACACAGGACGAAATAGCAGTTATGGACGGTGGGAAATGTATTTTGCAGCTACGCGGTGTGCGTCCCTTTTTAAGCGACAAATACGACATCACGAAACACCCGAACTACAAATACCTTTCCGACTTCGACAAAAGAAACGCTTTTGACGTGGAACGGTATATGTCTACCCGTCCGGCAATCGTAAAGCCCGATGAAGCCTTTGACATATACGAAATAGATTTGTCCGACGAGGACGCAGCCGCCGAGGAATAACGGCGGCATTTTCATTTTCAACAACTTTTTTTGAGCCGCACAGCGGCAGAAAGCGAGGTTTATATGGAGTTTTTCAACAGCGCAGTTGGTGTATTGCAGACTTTGGTTATCGCGCTTGGCGCAGGTCTTGGCATTTGGGGTGCCATTAACCTCATGGAGGGTTACGGCAACGACAATCCGGGCGCAAATGCTCATGTGCCATAAAGTAACACACCGATAAATGCAGACAGCCAACCTCTATTCCGTATAAAATGGCGTATGTGGCATTTCAAATATGTGGTTTAGAAGTAGAAGAAAACTGAAAACCGTATTCCACGATTTGAAAGGATAGAGGTAAATGAGCATGGAAAAAACAGTATATATCACAGAGAAAGAACGGGAAATGTGCTACAAAGTAATTGGTGCGTTTGCGGAACTGTACGAAATGGAAGATGAAGATATTTTAGTGGTTGATGTTGGTAGGTACGGTTTTGTTAAATTGCAGTGCTATACATCGTCATATGGCTTTGAAGAACTTGACACCTATACAGACAGCCATAGTTTATTTGAAGGGCTTTGGGAGGAATGGCTTAGTCTAAATGTGTTTTTACTTGCTAGGGAAATGCAGTTAGACGATATTCTTTATGAGGATTTATTCAATAATCTGCCAAAGGAAAAACAGTCGGAACTTACCGGGAGAAAAGGCTATTTTGCAAAAAAAGCGGGTATCATTCTGTAAAATGAATTTTGCAGAAAGAAAACGCTCTATGTAGAGGGTAAAAAGATTAGAATGGCTCTGTATATGATAATATGCAGGGCTTTTCTTAATAACCAATATGCTCATTTTGATAAAGACCAAAAGACAAGCATTGTGGAAATGTGCATAACTGGCTATGGAATCATGGATAACTCTATTCACAGCACATGGAAAAGCTAAAGTGCAGCTTTCCCACGTCCTGCAAACAGAGTTACCCACAATTCCATGATACAGCCAGTTATACACATTACGCACAATGCCGACTACTACGGAATCCAAATCATTTTTTCACAGAACAAGATTTGCTTTTACAGAAAGAGATTATAGGTTGGAATGGAGATAAGGGAACCTGCATAGAGCACAGCGGAAAAGTTGAAGAAACTGATTGAGGAAGAATTTGCCGGGCTTGTGTTTCTGTCTGCTGAAGATATGGAGTAATAACAAATTGGGACATAATGGTATAACTCTTTGTCCCAATTTGTTTATTGTTTAAATTACCCGTATTAGAATTGATATGCTTGCAGAAATCAAATATCTAACATAATTCCTCCCACTGTAATAATACCATACAAATTTTATGAATACAAGACTGTTTATATAAGCTGACACATGCTAAACTAGCCTAGCAATGTTTCAGTAAAACTTTCTTTCATTTTTCAAGGAGGTCATAATCATTATGGGGAATAATCAGACAGAAAAAGCGTTTGAAGAAAAAAGATTAGCACAAACAATCTCTTTAGCCGAGGAACAATTAAAGCAGGCAAAAGAAGCGGCAGACAAAAAAAAATCAGAAATTATCGAAGCCAAAAAAGATGTGCGTGAAAATACAGAACACGGCATTACATCACTTTACACATCAGACGGTTTCGAGGCACTTGTTGAATTAAGCCAATATATCAATCCTGTTACAGACAAAATTATAGATTATGAAGAAGAAGAACATAAAATACTTCTGTTAGAAAAGATGATAAAATCGCCCTATTTTGCCCGAATTGATTTTAAATTTGATGATGAGGACGAATTTGAAAAAATATACATTGGACGTTCTTCTCTACGAAAAAACAGCTATCAAGAGATGTATGTTTATGATTGGAGATCGCCGATTGCCAGTGTTTTCTATCGCTTTATGACAGGCGAAGCGTTTTATGACGCTCCATGTGGACGAGTAACAGGCGAACTCAATTTGAAACGCCAATATGAAATAAAAAACGGAACACTGGAATATTTTTTTGATTCAGATGTTCAGATTGTTGATGAATTTTTAAGGCAATTACTGTCACAAAACACTACTGCTAAAATGAAAGCTATTGTTGAAACAATTCAGCATGAACAGGACGTGGTTATTAGAGATATGGAAAATGACCTGCTAATGGTACAGGGTGTAGCGGGAAGTGGAAAAACCTCTATTGCTCTCCACCGGGCTGCTTATCTTATGTATCAAGGTTTACAAACAAAGCTGTCCGCAAATAACATTATGATTATTTCCCCAAATTCTATATTTGAGCAATATATTTCAAATGTATTGCCCGAATTGGGAGAAGATAATGTTATTTCTTCCGTGTTTGAAGATATACTTAGTGAGTTATTAAATGGCAGGAAAATTCAGTCAAGAAATGATTTTTTAGAAAACTTGATTGTCAATTCAAAATACAAGGAAATTTCAAGAAATAGTATAGAATTTAAAACGTCAAGTTTTTTTAGGGAAATTTTAGACCAATTTCTCATTGATATACCCCGCCAGTGGATAGAATTTGAAGATGTTTATTATGAAGGAAAATGCGTTGTAAGCGGGCAAATTCTAAAAGACAAGATATTAGGAAGACCAGAAACACCATTAGGCATAAAATTAGAACAATTAGAAGATTATATTTTAGAACAAATATTTGGAACAGGAAAAGGGCGGGGGCATAAAGAAGAAAAAAATCTAATCAAGCAGGAAATACAGAAATTTATAAAAATTGACATTGTTGAATTATATAAAATATTATTTAGCAATGAAGCCTATTTTTATAGCCTGCTGCAAAATAGCAATCCGTCACAAAACATAAAAAATATTTGGAAATATACTAAGGAAAATTTGGAAGCAGACAGCTTGTATTATGATGACGCAATAGCAATCGCTTATTTGTATTTAAAAATATACGGAACAAATAAATATAAAAATATTAAGCAGGTAGTCATTGATGAAGCACAGGACTACTACCCTCTCCAATATGAAATATTTAATTTGGTTTTTTCTAATGCCAAATTTACTATTTTAGGAGATATGAAACAGACTCTTGCCAAAAAAGAAGATATTTCTTTCTACGAACAAATTCAAAAAATATTGAACAAGAAAAAATCTTCTCTTATTATGTTGGATAAAAGTTTCCGTTGTACGAATGAAATTTTAAATTTTAGTTTAAAGTTCATTGAACAAAGTTCACAGATAAAAAGTTTTAATCGGAATGGCGATAGCCCAAAAGTATATATTGCTGATAATTCCGAAATCTTCATTGATGAAATTGTTAAGGAAATAAAATTATGCCAAGAGAAAGGGTTTCAGTCGATATGCTTAATTTGTAAAACCGAAAAAAATTCAACCTATCTATTTAATAAAATTAAACACAAACTTGATATTCAATTAATTAAAAATGGGAGCGCATCAGATTTACAAGGCGTGTTTATCTTACCAGTATATATGTCAAAGGGATTAGAATTTGATACTGTCTTAATTTGTGATGCAGATAGCCAAAACTACCATGATGAAGATGATAAAAACCTCTTATATGTTGCCTGCACAAGAGCGCTTCACAAACTTAGCTTATTTTGTGAAAATGAGGTTAGCCCGCTGATATAGATAAATTTACAATATATTGAATTGCCTAAATGCCAAACGCAGCGTAAGTGCATATGAACAAAATGAAAATAATTAGACAGACCATCTTTCTCTTTTAATGGCATTAAATTGACATTACGCTCTCTATCATATATATTTGTTGCTTACTGTCAAAAACACGACAGAAAAATATAGTTTAAATTCAACGGATAAAAGAGGTAATGAACATGGGGAAATTACTACTGCTGACACTTAACGAACAAGAGGAAACAGCGATTGACAAAATCATATCGGCAATATCTGATTATATACAGATTGAACCCATGCAGATCACAACCGCTTCCGTGTTATCTTTTCCGGGACTGGAAATAAAGCAGAACCAACGCCGGGTATTTCAAGACGGGGAGGAAGTAAGCCTTACCCGCCTTGAATACAGTACCCTTGTATATCTTGCTTCCAACCCCGGCATTGTCCTCACACGGACACAAATATTTGAAGCCGTTTGGAACATGGAAAGTGAAAGCTGCCAGTCAAGCGTTGCAAATGTGATTTACAACCTGCGGAAAAAAATAGAGCCGGACAGCCGCAAGCCCACCTACATCAAGACGGTTTTAGGCATGGGCTACAAGTTTGCTTCCGGGGAATGAAAACCAAATAACCGCCGCCCATTATGGCGGCATACCATGACAGGAAATCAAGAAAAGGTTTCCTGTTTTTTTGCGCCAAAAAACGAGCCGATTTTTCAACTTTGTCGAAAAGTTTTATCAAAAAGTTTCCCAAAACTTTGCCATATTTGCATTTCTCTGCGTAGTAAGGAATAGAGGGGGAAATTTACGCTGTTTTCTTAGAGCAAGATTCTACCGAGGTGCCAAAATTCGCTCTCCGCTTATTTTTGCCCCTGCGGGAATCTTGTTGGGGAGTGCCTTCCCCAAACCCTGCTATGCGCCCTGTCGGGCGAGAAAGGAGGTCACAGACCATGCGAAAGAAATACAATACGCCCCACCGCCGTCATGTGGTAAAGACCCGCATGACCGATGAAGAATACGCCGACTTCACCGGGCGGCTGGCGGCTTATGAAATCAGCCAGTCCGAGTTTATCCGGCAAGCCATACGGAAAGCGACCATACGCCCCATTGTCACCGTTTCCCCGGTCAATGACGGGCTGCTTGCCGCCCTCTCCAAGCTCACGGCAGAGTACGGGAAAATCGGCGGCAACTTAAACCAGATTGCCCGGAGCCTGAACGAATACGGAAGCCCCTACCGGGGGCTGGAAAAGGAAGTGCGGGGAGCCGCCGCCGACCTTGCCGCCTTGAAGTTTGAAGTCTTGCAGAAAGTAGGTGAAGCCGTTGGCGATACTCAAACATATCAGCTCTAAAAATGCCAACTACGGGGACGCTGAAAAATACCTCACATTCGAGCATGACGAGTTTACCATGAAGCCCACCCTTGACGCAGACGGGCGGCTCATACCGAGGGTAGACTACCGCATATCCTCTCTGAATTGTGGCGGGGAGGATTTTGCCGTTGCCTGTATGCGCTCCAATCTCCGCTACGGCAAGAACCAGAAACGGGAGGACGTAAAGAGCCACCACTACATCATCAGCTTTGACCCACGGGACGGCCCGGACAACGGCTTGACCGTTGATCGGGCGCAGGAGCTGGGCGAGAAGTTCTGCGCCGAGCATTTCCCCGGACACCAGGCCCTTGTCTGCACCCACCCGGACGGACACAGCCACACCGAAAATATCCATGTGCATATCGTCATTAACAGTCTGCGGATTGCGGAGGTTCCCATGCTGCCCCACATGGACAGGCCAGCGGACAGGAAAGCAGGCTGCAAGCACCGCTGTACGGACGCAGCTATGAACTATCTGAAAGCCGAAGTCATGGAGATGTGCCACAGCGAGGGGCTTTACCAGATAGACCTTTTGAACGGCAGCAAAGAACGCATTACCGAGCGTGAGTATTGGGCGCAGAAGAAAGGACAGGCTGCCCTTGACAGAGCCAACGCCCCTATTGCTGCGGACGGTATCGCGCCCCGGCAGACCAAGTTTGAAACGGATAAGGCGAAGCTGCGCCGGACTATCCGGGAAGCCCTTGCCGCTGCTTCCGGCTTTGATGAGTTTGCCGCCCTGCTTCTCCGGCATGGTGTGACCGTCAAGGAGAGCCGGGGGCGGCTAAGTTACCTCACGCCGGACAGGACGAAGCCAATTACCGCCCGGAAGCTGGGGGACGATTTTGACCGGGCTGCTGTCCTCTCCGTTTTGGAGCAGAACGCCGCCAGAGCCGCCGAAAAACCCGCAGCCATAGCGGAATACCCCGGCAGTATCAAAGACCGCTTACGGACGAAAAAAGAAGCGAAAAACGCCCCGAACAATGACGCTGTACAGCGCATGGTAGACATAGCCGCCAAGCGAGCCGAGGGGAAAGGACGGGGCTATGAGAAGTGGGCGACCATGCACAACCTCAAACAGATGTCGGCTACCCTCATGCTCTACCAGCAGTATGGCTTTTCTTCCCCGGACGAGCTGGACGCTGCCATTTCCGCAGCCAACACCGCCACGCAGGAGAGCCTTGCCGGACTGAAAGGGCTGGAAGCCGCTATCCGGGAGAAAAAGGAATTGCAGCGCAACCTTTTGGGCTATATCGGCACGAAGCCCGCCCGTGACGGTCTGAAAGCGCAGAAATCGGAGAAAGCCCGGAGAGCCTACCGGGAACAGCACGAAAGCGATTTTATCATAGCGGACACAGCCGCCCGTTATTTCCGGGAGCATGGAATAACCAAGCTGCCAGCCAGCAAAGCCCTGCAAAGGGAGATTGAGCAGCTTACCGTCCAGAAGAACGCCGGATATAACGACTACCGGGAGAAACGCCAGCGGGCGCAGGAGCTTCAGACAGTCAGACGCAATATCGACCAGATTTTAAGGGGCGCACCGAGCCAGCAGAAAAAGCGTGAACAGGAGCGTTAAAGACCGCCCCGAAATGATACCGAAACCCTACAAAAATACAGGTATGATATGAACCCTTACCGCAATACTCCCCGACTTCCAAACGGGGCTTACAGGGCAGAAAAAGCCCGAAAATGATACCGAGAACATACAGAAAATGCCCCCTATCCCGCTACACCGATAGGAACGGCAGAAAGGAGCTTACCATTGCCGAGAATGAGCAAGAAGCGGCGGCTGGAATGGTCTTTCTTCCTCAACCACCGCAACCGTATCACTTACAACGACCTATGCCGGGGCTGCACCCGTGACTGCAAACAGAGCTTCCGGGCGGTTATCATACTATGCCCTCGCTATTATTCCAAACGCTGGAAAAAGGAGGACGCAGCCTATGGCAGATAACCGCAAATATTACTACCTCAAGCTGAAAGAGAGCTATTTTGACGATGATGCAATCGTTCTGCTGGAAAGTATGCAGGACGGCGTTATCTATTCCAACATTCTCTTGAAGCTGTACTTGAAATCGCTGAAAAACGGCGGGAAATTGCAGCTTGACGAGAATATCCCCTACACCGCCCAGATGATTGCGACCATTACCCGCCAGCAGGTAGGTACCGTAGAGAGAGCTTTGAAAATCTTTATGAAGCTGGGGCTTGTGGAGCCTTTGCCAAGCGGCGCACTCTACATGAGCAACATTGAGCTTTTAATCGGCCAGTCCTCTACCGAGGGGGAGCGCAAGCGCAGGGCGCGGCTGGCTTTGCAGGAACAAAAAGCCCTGCCGCAGACAGGGGCGGACAAATGTCCACCATATCGAGCGGACATTTGTCCACCAGAGATAGAGATAGAGAAAGAGATAGATATAGAAATAGAAAAAGAGAGAGAGTTAGAAACGGGACACCCCGCCCCCGCCGCCTATGGCAGATACCACAATGTCATTCTTTCCGATACGGAGCTTGACGGGCTGAAAACAGAGCTTCCCGGCAAGTGGGAGTATTACATTGACCGCCTATCCTGCCATATCGCTTCCAGCGGGAGGAAATACAAGAGCCATGCAGCCACGATTTTCAAGTGGGCGCAGGAGGACGCAGCCAAGAAAGCCCCGAAAAAGGGCATACCCGATTATACCTGTAAGGAGGGCGAGAGCTTATGACGAATGGATTTGATGAAATGATTTTGAATATGACCGACACCACGCCGGAGCCGGAGGACTACACCGGCGAGGACGGGCTTTTATACTGCGGGAAGTGCCACAAGCCCAAAGAGGGCTATTTCCCCAAAGAAACCGCCGCATGGCTGGGGCGTGACCGCCACCCGGCAGAATGTGACTGCCAGCGGGCAGAGCGTGAGGAACGGGAAGCCGCAGAGAAACAGCGCAGTCACCTTGAAACTGTCGAGCGGTTGAAGCGGCGGGGCTTTACAGACCCGGCTATGCAGGGCTGGACGTTTGAGAACGACAACGGCAAGTGCCCGCAAATGGAACACGCCCATTTCTATGTGGAGAACTGGGAAACCATGAAAGAGCGCAACATTGGCTATCTGCTATGGGGCGGCGTTGGCACAGGCAAGAGCTATTTTGCGGGCTGTATCGCAAATGCCCTTATGGAGCGTGAAATCCCCGTGTGCATGACAAACTTTGCATTGATATTGGGTGACCTTGCCGCCAGCTTTGAGGGCAGGAATGAATATATCTCCCGACTTTGCAGCTTCCCGCTGCTTATCCTTGACGATTTTGGAATGGAACGGGGAACGGAATACGGCTTAGAGCAGGTCTACAACGTGATTGACAGCCGTTACCGCAGCGGCAGGCCGCTGATCGTCACGACTAATCTCACGCTGGAGGACTTGCAGCACCCGGAGGACACCGCCCACGCCCGCATTTATGACCGTCTGATTGAAATGTGTTCTCCTGTCCGCTTTACCGGGAGCAACTTCCGAAAAGCCACGGCGCAGGAGAAAATGGGACAACTGAAAAAGCTGATGAACAGAAAGGAGAGCCGCCTATGACCAACACCCCAAAGAATGACCGCAGCACCCGCCGCCCGGATTGCGTGACGGAAATCCGCATAGGTAATTCTGTCCTTGTCGTTTCCGGCTATTTCAAGCAGGACACCACCGCCACCGCCGCCGATAAAATGCTGAAAGTGCTGGAAGCGGAAGCTGCTACACAAAAATCGGCAATTTGACGGGACGTAAAGAAGCAGAAAGGACTGTACAGCCAGCCCCGGCGTGTGGTATGATAGTCATACGGAATAGTGGGGCTGGCTGTCGGAAATGGAGGACACTATGTTAAGACAGACCACCCGAAACCTTATTACCGCCCTTTATCCGAGATTATCCCACGAGGACGAGCTGCAAGGTGAGAGCAATTCTATTTCAAACCAGAAGCGTATTCTTGAAACCTATGCGAAGCAGAACGGCTTTTCCAATCTGCAATGGTACACAGATGACGGTTATTCTGGGGCGAACTTCCAAAGACCCGGTTTTCAAGCCATGCTTGCGGACATTGAAGCCGGAAAAGTCGGCACCGTTATCGTCAAGGATATGTCACGGTTAGGGCGAAACTATCTGCAAGTGGGAATGTATACGGAAATGATTTTCCCACAGAAAGGCGTCCGCTTTATCGCTATCAATGACGGAGTGGACAGCGCACAGGGCGACAATGATTTTGCCCCTCTGCGGAACATTTTTAACGAATGGCTGGTGAGAGATACGAGCAAGAAAATCAAAGCAGTAAAACGGTCTAAGGGTATGAGCGGGAAGCCCGTCACGAGCAAACCCGTATACGGCTACTTTATGGACGAGGACGAAAATTTTATCATTGACGGGGAAGCCGCCCCTGTTGTGCGGCAGATTTACAGCTTGTGCCTTGCCGGGAACGGGCCGACCAAGATAGCCCGTATGCTCACAGAGCAGGAGATCCCCACGCCGGGAACGCTGGAATACCGTCGGACGGGAAGCACCCGCCGCTACCACCCCGGCTATGAGTGCAAGTGGGCGACCAATACCGTGGTACATATCCTTGAAAACAGGGAGTACACGGGCTGTCTGGTAAACTTCAAGACGGAGAAGCCGTCCTACAAGACCAAGCACAGCGTAGAGAACCCCATTGAGAAACAGGCGATTTTCGAGAACCACCATGAGCCTATCATTGACACCCAGATGTGGGAGCGTGTGCAGGAGTTACGCAAGCAGCGCAAACGCCCGAACCGCTATGATGAAGTGGGCTTATTCTCCGGCATACTCTTTTGTGCCGACTGCGGCAGCGTCCTTTACCAGCAGCGTTACCAGAACGCCACCCGCAAGCAGGATTGTTATATCTGCGGGAGCTACAAGAAGCGTACCCGTGACTGTACGGCGCACTTTATCCGCACCGACCTGTTGACCGCCGGAGTGACCGACAATCTGCGGAAAGTCACCAGCTATGCAGCGAAGCACGAAGCCCGGTTTATGAAGCTGCTGATCGAGCAGAACGAGGACGGGGGCAAGCGCAGGAACGCCGCAAGGAAAAAGGAGCTGGAAGCCGCCGAGAAGCGTATCAGCGAGTTATCCGCTATCTTCAAGCGGCTGTATGAGGACAGCGTGACCGGGCGCATTTCAGACGAGCGTTTCACGGAGCTGTCGGCAGACTATGAAGCCGAGCAGAAAGAACTGAAAGAGAGAGCCGCCGCTATCCGGGCAGAGCTTTCCAAAGCGCAGGAAGCCACGGTAAACGCAGAAAAGTTTATGAATGTTGTCCGCAAGTACACCAGCTTTGAAGAACTTACCCCTACCCTTTTGCGTGAGTTTGTGGAGAAAATCGTTGTGCATGAGTGCAGCTATGACGAGAACGGCACACGCAGACAGGACATTGATATTTATTACTCTTTCGTTGGCAAGGTAGACCTGCCCGAATGACCGCCCGACCTATCCGGCGCAATGCGCAAACGCCGGATAGGAACGGCAAAATTTTTTACACTTCTACTACTTCTTTATCACACATCAGCAAAGAGCCAGGGCATGAAGCAGCTCATGGCGGGCGGCGGCGTCGCTTTGATCGGCGGCACCCTTGTTCCCCTGCTTTCTCAACTTTTTGGATAATGCCTAAAACAAATACCACCCGCCGCGCCCTCTCGGAAACGGGAGGGCGCGGGAAAGGAGGGATTAACTTTTGATATGGCAGATGATTGAAGATTGGTTTCGCGGCATTTTGACAGACGGGATTTTATCGAACCTTTCCGGCTTGTTTGACAGCGTAAATACAGAGGTTGGAGAAATCGCAACACAAGTCGGCACGACCCCCGCCGGGTGGAACGCGGGCATATTCAACATGATACGCAGCCTTTCGGAAAACGTCATTGTACCGATTGCGGGCGTTATCATTACCTTTGTCATGTGTTATGAACTAATCCAGCTTGTAATTGAAAAAAACAATCTGCACGATCTCGACACTTGGATTTTCTTCAAATGGATTTTTAAGACCTTTGTTGCGGTGCTGCTGGTAACAAACACTTGGAACATCGTCATGGGAGTTTTCGACGTTACGCAGAGCGTCGTCAATCAGAGCGCGGGGGTTATCATATCCGATACAAGCATAGACGTTACCACCGTCATTACCGACATTGAAGCAAAACTCGACGCTATGAGCGTGGGCGGTCTTTTGGGGTTATGGTTTCAATCCCTCTTTGTAGGGCTTACCATGAAAGCCCTGTCAATCTGCATTATGCTTGTGGTGTATGGGCGCATGATTGAAATATATCTTGTAACGAGCGTTGCCCCTATCCCTATGGCAACAATGGTAAATCACGAATGGGGCAGCATGGGACAGAATTACTTAAAATCTTTGCTTGCGCTTGGTTTTCAGGCGTTTCTGATCTTGGTGTGTGTCGGCATTTATGCGGTGTTGATACAAACAATCGCAGCGACCGACGACATTTCCGGCGCGATCTGGGCTTGCATGGGCTATACCGTCCTCTTGTGCTTTACGCTTTTCAAAACGGGAAGCCTTGCAAAGAGCGTCTTTTCGGCACATTAAGGGGGTGAGTTATGATTTGAAAATCGGTTTAATCGACGTTGACAGCCATAATTTCCCCAACCTCTGCTTGATGAAGCTATCCGCGTATCATAAAGCAAAGGGGCATACGGTGGAATGGTGGAACGCAAAGGGGCGGTACGACCTTGTATATAAAAGCCGCGTCTTTACGGACACCTATTCCAAAGACACGATAACCGTTACCAACGCGGAACAAGTTATTTTCGGCGGTACGGGCTACGACACGAAAAACCGCTTGCCGCCGGAAGTGGAACACAGTTACCCGGATTATTCTATCTACCCGCAGTTTTTCGGGATTGCCTACGGCTTTTTAAGCCGGGGTTGTCCGAGAAATTGCGGGTTTTGCATTGTCAGCAGTAAAGAGGGACGCAAAAGTGTTAAGGTTGCGGATTTGTCCGAGTTTTGGAAATGGCAGCCGGAAATAAAAATCATGGACGCTAATCTGCTTGCTATCTACTCCATACCCCCACCGAAAGGCGGTATTTGTTGCGCGTTCCTTTGATTTTGGACGCAAAAAAAGATGCCCGGTGGATTTCTCCGCATTGCTGTTCGGGAAGAAAAATTGATCTACCGAAATATGATACCGGGTTACAAGGTCATAGAATACCTGTAAACTCGGCTGTTGTCCCTTGTTCTCGATATTCGCAAGGTAGCGCGGGGAAATATATAACTCGTCGCTTACCTTTTTGCGGCTCTCGCCGTATTCATTTCTCGCGGCTTTTATAGCTGCCCCGAAAGCCTTAAAGTCGTACAATGGTACGGGTCTTTTTGCCATTTTCATTCACCCTGTTACATTTTACAGTTCACCTTTCTTTTTGGATATGTCCACACAATTCATATCATTAGGTTAAATACTTCCTGTTGTGTATTGACAGTAGACTGATTTTCTGATAAAATAAAATTTATGTAAAAGGAGGCGGCGTTTATGTTGCATAGCATGCGTATTAGATAAGCATTGAAAAAAAGGATTTTCCCATTTTCAACATGGGCTTTTTTGTCATGCTTATTTTGCGGATGCTATACAAAAAACTAACGACGTATAGATATAGTGCAAGCTATGCCTTAGTTTTGTTGTACTGCTCTGTGCATTATAAATGCAGGTCAATGCTCATGTTGAGGATTGACCTGCATTTTTTTGTGTAAAAAGGACGAGTGAAATATAATGCTTAAAAAATATTGGATAAAATGTCCGATTTGTAACGGAAAGACGAGAGTTCAAGTATTTCATAATACTGTATTAAAAGATTTTCCTCTTTTCTGCCCTAAATGCAAATTGACGCATATCATTGATGTAGAAAAATTAGAGATTGTAATCAAAAATACAGAAAAACAAACTTTTATTATTTAGAAGAAAGGATATAAAAATGAAACGTTTACCTAAATATACGCCTGCGGAAGTACGGAATGATCCATACGGATTTACTTACAAAGAAATGTCGGAAGTTATTGGCGAGAATGAAGCAAAAGCCTTATATGAAGAATTATATAAGCAATTACCACGCAAAAAAAATCTATCAATGTTGGTAAAAAATATTTGCAAAAGCAGTGATACTGAAAAGTATGTTTACGAACTGAAAGACAACAAATACATTGAAACGGTTTTTATCAAGCGGCGAGATGGTGGAACTGTTTGCGTGAGCACACAAGTCGGTTGTCCTGTTGGTTGTATTTTTTGTGAGTCCGGGCGAAATGGCTTTGTTCGTAATCTAACATCGTCAGAAATCGTACAACAGATTATATTGTTGCGTCGAAAAGTAAACCGTATCGTTTTTATGGGTATGGGAGAGCCTTTATTCAATTATGACAACTTGATAAAAGCAATCCATATTCTCCGAGATAGATATGGGCTCAACTTTCCAACCGACGGCATTACCATATCAACAGTTGGTCCGGTCGATCAATTAAAAAAATTGCGCGAGGAACATCTTAAAATTCAGTTGACAATATCTTTACACGCAGCAACACAATCTGCAAGAAATCGTATTATTCCTCACATGCGCATATATGCTATTGAAGATGTTGTTAAGCAAGCCTTATCCTATTCTGAAAGGCATAATCGCAAAATTGTCTTTGCGTATTTGCTTTTACCGGGTATAAATGACCGGCCCTCAGATGTAAGACAACTTGCAAAATGGTTTCGGGGCAAAAAAGTTATGATTAACGTGTTACAATACAACCCAACAAGCAATTCAAGAATTAAAGCACCACAGAAACGGGAAATAGTTGCATTCAAACATCAATTAGAGCAAGCAGGACTTGAAGTTACTATGAGAGTTTCTCATGGCAGAGAGATTAACGCGGCTTGTGGACAGTTAGCTAACACATATAATAAATTCAAAAAAAAATGATTAAAAGTGCCAGACGCATAGACGCAGAGCCGATAACGCATTAGGTCAAAAAACCTATGTGTTATCGGCTTTTTTATTTAATATTGCGCAAAAGCCGCTGTTCCCTATTATAGAATGGATTGCGGGTAGTGTATTAAAGTCGCCCTTTTTTAAGGATACGGCGGTATCGGGGAGGTATCGCCGTGTCCATTTTTATTTACTGTAACCCGCCTAATGCTTTGCGGTCAAAAAAAGCTATGCTCCGCAAGCGGGATATTCCGGCTATGAATGTGAACTGTCAATACATTTAGCTACTGCTTACATTTCCTTTGCGCCCGTCCGCGTCTTGCGGACGGGCGCATTTTGCTTTTTTCAACTTTTTTCTGAAAAGCGCACTCAAGAGCCATCTCCCGAACGGGTACGGAGCGAAAGGGGCAGAGAGGACAAGCCCTTAACTCCCGTCCTCTACTCCACGCGGGAAGGAGGTGAACTCTATGGAGCTATCTTCTTCCGACAAGGAAAGAATACAACATCAGTACGACGCATTAGCAAAGAAAACTTTGGTCGGCGAAGCGAAAAGCCACCGCCGCACTCTTGCGAAACGCGCAGCACGCGAAGTTACTTTTTCGGATTTGAGCGAAAGCGAACTCGCGCAGCTTTTCACAACGGACGAATACGAAAGCGATTATTTCCGTTTTCAAGTGTCCGGCTTTGATGTACTCGTCAAAAATGAACTGCTTGCCGAAGCCCTTAACGCTTTGCCCGAAAGGAAACGCGACATTATCCTTTTGTCCTACTTCTTGGATATGAGCGACGCGGAAATTGGCGAACTGCTGAATGTTGTACGCACGACGGTTTTCCGGCACAGGAAATCCGCGCTTGCGAAAATCAAACAGTATTTGGAGGGAAAAGCAGATGATGAATACCGTTAGGAAGTCTGAAAATCTGTTGCCGTTCCCTGTCATTTCCGCAGCGGCAAACGGCGACACAACCGCCATGTGCGCGATCTTGAAGCACTACGAGGGTTACATAGCGAAACTTTGTACCCGCACGCTGAAAGACGACGCGGGCAATACCTATTCCTATGTGGACGAGGAAATGCGTAACAGGCTGCAAGTGCGCCTTATTACCCGCACCCTTGCTTTTCATGTAGGATAATCTTTTAGCCCATGCGGGGAGCGTGTCCCCTTTCCACGCTTCCCGTTATGGGCTATTTGTCGTTCCGCAAAAGCATATCCGCTGTTGATGTGCTTTTGCAGGCCGACAAAGCCTATTGTTCTTTGACAAAGAAAGCGGCCTTTGGTGCGCAGCATAACAGGCAAACGGGTACATTCCGTCTGTACCGAGCCAGTCGGCGGGTACGCCATGACAGCTTTTCCCCATAGGGGAAAAGCCGAGCGAGAACTACCGCGCCGTAAAACAGGTTTAGCAGCTTGTGGGCGACGACATACAAGGCGGCACAATGATACTCCCGCGTTGAACACCCTCAAAGTATTGCGCGGCGCACCCATAAGCATGGGCCGGGGTGAAACTCCCGTGAGGTTACAGCTAACAACCGCCCGTTTTTGCCTTTTGACGAATATAGTTTATCCATACAGGAAAAGGAGGTTTTTCTAATGGATAAAAAACAGACAATTACAACCGAACGCAAAATAGGGAAAATCACCTATCTTGTTCAAGCGTTGCCGAGTGAAAAGGCAACCGATACAATCCATAAAAAGATTGAGAAACTCATTGTAAAGGATTTGCAGAAAAAGCCCGGAAATCCGGGATTTTTAGCGTCCGAGTAGTGCATTAGGCGGCGGGATATGGTATAATGATAGCAACACATTATACCTGTTTATTCGGCTGTCGGAAAGGAGGACTAATGTTACAGTCGAATAAAATCACCGCCCTTTACTGCCGTTTAAGTCAAGAGGATATGCAAGCCGGAGAAAGCGGAAGCATACAGCACCAAAAAATGATACTTCAACGCTATGCGGACGAACACCATTTTTTGAACACAAAGTTTTTTGTGGACGACGGATTTTCCGGCGTGAGTTTTGAGCGCGAGGGGCTGCAAGCGATGTTGCAGGAAGTGGAAGCCGGACGAGTGGCGACGGTCATTACCAAAGACCTTTCCCGTCTTGGCAGAAACTATCTGAAAACGGGCGAACTCATAGAGATTGTATTTCCCGAAAACGGAGTACGCTATATCGCGATCAACGACGGAGTTGACACAGCGCGGGAGGATAACGAGTTTACCCCCTTGCGGAACTGGTTTAACGAGTTTTACGCCCGCGACACAAGCAAGAAAATCCGCGCAGTTAAACAGGCACAGGCGCAAAAAGGCGAGCGCGTCAACGGGGAATATCCATACGGCTATATCCCAGACCCGAACAACCGCCACCACCTTATACCCGACCCGGAAACCGCGCCGATTGTCAAACAGGTTTTCGCTATGTTTGTTAGCGGCGTGCGTATGTGCGAAATCCAAAAATGGCTTGCGGAAAACAAAGTCTTGACGATTGGAGCGTTGCGCTATCAGCGTACAGGACAGGCGCGGTATCAGCGGGCAATGATCGCCCCCTATACTTGGCCGGACAAAACGCTCTATGACATATTAGCAAGGCAGGAATATTTAGGGCATACCATAACCGCGAAAACTCACAAGGTATCCTACAAGTCGAAAAAGACCCGAAAGAACGAAGAAGAACAACGCTATTTCTTCCCAAACACCCATGAGCCGCTTGTTGACGAGGAAACCTTTGAACTTGCGCAAAAGCGGATTGCTACCCGCCACCGCCCGACAAAAGCAGCGGAGATTGATATTTTTTCCGGCTTGCTGTTTTGCGCTGGTTGCAGACATAAGATGTATTACCAACAGGGCGTAAATATCGAGCCGCGCAAGTTTTCCTATTCTTGCGGCGCATGGCGCAACAGGGCAAGGACAGGCAGCGAGTGTACCTCTCATTATATCCGCAAAAACGTACTTCTTGATTTAGTGCTGGAAGATATGCGGCGGGTTTTGCGGTATGTTAAGGAACACGAACAGGACTTTATCTGTAAAGCTACCGAGTACGGCGACATGGAAGCGAGAAAGGCATTAGCGCAGCAGCAAAAGGAACTTTTCAAAGCACAGGCGCGTATGACCGAACTTGACACGCTTTTCCGCAAGCTGTATGAGGACAACGCATTAGGCAGACTGACAGATGAACGGTTTGTGTTTCTAACTTCCGGCTATGAGGACGAAAAGAAATCCCTTGCCGCAAGGATAGACGAGTTACAACAGCAGATCGCAACCGTTACCGAGCGAAAAAGGGATATATCAAGGTTTATTCAGATTGTCGGGAAATACAGCGACATACAGGAATTGACCTATGAAAACGTCCATGAGTTTATCGACCGTATTTTGATACATGAATTAGACCGGGAAACCAACACCCGGAAAATCGAAATCCATTATAGCTTTGTCGGACAGGTTGATACCGAGCAGGAGCCGACGCAAGTTGTCAACCATGACCGCCGCAACATGGTAGATGTAAAAAGTATCGCTATCTAACCCCAGCAAAATTTGTTCCACTATAGCCATCATCTTTGAATTCTAACACTTCCGCATTTTTGAACTCATTTTTACTGGCTATGTATTGCCCTATTACAATTCTTTGATTTGTAATACTGTTAGATTCATCCAGTATATCATCATCTTCCAGAGATAATCTCAAGTATTTTACTACGCACTTATCATTTGACATCTAACCACCCCCTCTTCCAATTTTTTTGCTAATTCCAGCAATTCATCCTGAAGTTTGAATTCAATTTCAATTCTTTTATCTTCATATAATGTTATTTTATTGATATAAGCAGATACACTCTCTTTTGTAAGGTATTCTGTATTTATGCCTTTAGTAAATTCCGAAAGCCATAAATAGTTCTTTTTACACAGCTTTTCTGTCATTTTACTGCTTTTTTCTATTTCTTTTTGTCTTGCAAGCAGCTCTTTTTCAACTACTGATACTCTTTCAATCATACGTTGATATTCATCCGCATCAATTTCACCTGAAACATACTGCTCATAAAATTCAAGACGCTTTGACTCATTTTTCTTATTCATTTGCACTATCTTGTTGTGTTCTTTGTTCAAATACCTTCTGTACACATCATAATAGTCATCATTAAACCTTTCCAGTTGTATTTTGATATTGCATATAGCCTTTAATTGCTTTAAGATTGCATGATAGACCAACTCATCTATAACTTCTTCTTTCCAGCGATTACAACTGTAACTATCCTTGGATACTGTCGCATAATTACCACAAATATAATAATAATGATAATATAAAATGCCATTTTTTTCCTTTCTGGAATATCTTCTTGTCATTTTTGCTCCACATTCACCGCAAAAAATAATACCAATATATTTATTATCCTGCTTACCATGTGTAACAACCTGACTTAGATCTTTTTTTGGTACAGCATTTTTCTGTTTCACTTGAATAATCTCCTGTACCTTTTCAAAAACTTCCTCACTGATCAGTGCCGCATGCGTATTTTCATGCATATTCCATTCGCTCTTGTCCAAAATTGTATTCTTCTCACTTGTAAGAAGAGATGTTCTGGTTTTGTGCGTATAAGTATTCCCTAGATAATGCCTGTTCTCTGCAATTCTTCTTATAAATTCTTGATGTCAGCGGAACTACCGTTATGACTGAACTGTATGCAAAAGATTATACAAAAGAACAATTGGATGTATGGGCAATAGGACAAGTGGATTTAGAAAAATGGAACCAGTCGCTTCAAGAACATTACAGCATAGTTGCTATTGAAAATGAAGTTATTGTAGGTTTTGGGGATATAGACAAAACGGGGTATCTTGACCGACTGTTTGTTCATGCCGATTATCAAGGAAAAGGTATTGCAACTGGTATTTGTAATCAACTGGAACAAACTATTCAAGGAAATATTACTACTCACTCTTCTATTACAGCGAAGCCATTTTTTGAAAAAAGAGGATATAGGGTTATAAAAGAACAGCAGGTAGAACGACAAGGGATTTTTCTCGCAAATTTTATTATGGAGAAAGATAGATAAGCAATTCCGATTTACGTCCGGCTCTTTGATTGTGTATGTCTGCCCGATAAACTTCAAGTTATTCGTGATTCTCTTGTGCGCCTTACCTCCACAACTTCTGATTATCAAACTGTTCACAGCTTCTATAAGTCTTGAAAGTTGCATTATGTTCCAAATTCTTTTGCATATTTTATGACACCATTTATCTTTGGTGAAAATTCATCCATTTTGAAAACCATAAAGTTTTTTATATCCTTCCTTAATTAATTAAAGCTGTTCCTGTTCCTTTTCTTTGGTATTCTGGCAAAACTAATTTTTATCTTCTTAATTCCATAATTCACCTGACACCTGCACTTTTTTCTTCTAACACACTTAGAAACTCTTGAATCACTTCCATATGCTCATTTTCTCTTCTCCAAACAAAACTCATCTTATGAGAAACATTCCAGCCTGATAAATTGATTTCAAATAGTTCTTTTTCTCTCAATTCTTTCTCTACCACATCTTCATACAAAAAAGATATTCCAACAGAACGCAAAAGTAAATCTTTAATAGCATTCATATTTTCCACTTCTACAATCCCCAAAAATTCGCTTGTTTCATGATTTTTGGTATGCAGAATGCTCTCAAATATATCCCTTGTCCCAGACCCTAATTCCCGAATAATCAGCCTTTCTTTCAACATGTCAGATAAAGTTGTATCACGATTTTTCAATGCACATTCAGGCCCACATACAGGAATGAATCTAGAGTTTCTAAATGGATAACTTTTATATTTATTTTTTGAAAAGTTACCTTCAATAAATGCAAAATCAAGTTCTGCATTGTCCAACTTTTCCAACAGAGTCTGCGTATTATGCACCTGCATATGGAGCGAACTATCTGGATATTTCCTCAAATAGTCATCAATAATATTTGAAAGTAGAAATTCACCAATTGTCATGGTTGCTCCAAATTTAATATCTCTTTTTTTATTTTGTAAATAATGGATTTGCTTTTGAAGATAAATTTCGCGATTCTCCATTTGCTTCATAGACTGATAAACAATACGACCTATATCTGTCAATCGAAGCTGTTTATTTTCATATGCAAATAATGGATCTCCATAATATTCATCAAGCTTTTTCATCTGAGATGATACTGCAGGTTGCGTAAGATGTAATTCTTCTGCAGCTTTTGTAAAATTCATATATTTGCATATCATTAAAAATGTTTCTATTTTCGGATCAAGCATATCATTCTCCATAAATTGCATTTATCGTATTATAGATATTTATAATTTGTCTTTATCTTTTTTTTATTATACTATTAAGCAGAAAAATCATCAAGAAAAGAGGTTTATAAAATGAATTTTATGAAGAAAAATTGGAGGGGAATGGGCTTTTGTCTTACTATAGCCATCATCGCCTGGTTACTTGGAAAGCAATTCCCAATTATTGGTGGTCCTGTATTTGGAATTCTTCTAGGAATGGTAATTACACTATTTCTAAAAGACAAGACCACACTTGAATCAGGAATCAAATTTACATCAAAGAAAATCTTACAATACGCCGTTGTCCTTCTAGGCTTCGGTCTTAATCTGAATGTAATACTAAAAACCGGAGCAGAGTCATTACCAATTATTATAAGCACAATTACCACTTCACTTGTAGTTGCTTTTATACTAAGCAAGGTATTCCATATTCCATCAAAAATCTCTACACTTGTAGGCGTAGGTTCCTCTATATGTGGTGGTTCTGCTATTGCTGCAACAGCTCCAGTCATCGAAGCTGATGATGAAGAAGTTGCTCAGGCAATTTCGGTCATCTTCTTTTTCAATGTATTAGCAGCCTTGATTTTCCCATACTTTGGATCACTTATCGGCTTTGCTCATTCAAGTGGAGAAGCATTCGGTATTTTTGCCGGAACAGCAGTAAATGATACCTCATCTGTAACAGCTTGCGCTGCAACCTGGGACAATATGTGGAACCTAGGAAGTCAGACTCTTGATAAAGCAGTAACTGTAAAACTAACTCGTACGCTGGCGATAATACCAATCACACTGGTATTATCATTTATTCAGGCAAATAATTCAAAAAAAGAGAATGCAAATGACTCAACCTTCAAATTTTCAAAAGTATTTCCATTTTTCATTCTCTTCTTCCTTGGTGCTTCTGTTATTACAACAGTTGCTACAAACTTTGGTGTATCTGCTTCTGTATTTAGTCCAATAAAAGAGTTAAGTAAATTCTTTATCATCTGGGCTATGACTGCAATTGGATTGAACACAAATATCATTAAGCTAATTAAAACCGGTGGAAAGCCGTTATTACTTGGCTTCTGTTGTTGGTGTGGAATCACCACAGTCACCTTATTTATGCAACATATACTTGGTATTTGGTAGTATAAAAGCCTGTGGCACTTTGATGAATGTCACAGGTTTTTAATCTCATTAACAATTTTCGATTTTACGCTTTCTTAATCGGATGTCTAATTACAGTTTTCCGTTTCTCTAGAGCAACTTTTCTTGCATCAGACATATAAATCTCGTGGTGCAATCTATCTTTGTTAAGATCATTGACATACCCATTTTGTTCTATATAAGTATCCATAAGAGCAACGGTTTCTGGCTCATTATCAAAAGAACCTATGTGCGTAATTTGAACGCATAATCCTTCATCAATCGTAAGATACTCTGCTGACGAACAATCAATTTTCTTCTTTTTCGTTGCTGTTTCTATCGCCCGGTCAAAATCAGCTTTAGATATGAAATCAGGCAAACGAATAACAGAAATCCAGTTAAAAGCAGATTTATTTGTATAATCTACACCCACGACATCATCCTGCCACCAAAAACCTTCCAATGGCGGAACAACATATTCAAAAAATCCTTTAATTTTATAATCGGTCTTGTAACTCATTTTTAATGTGTATGCAACAGCATATAGAATACTGATTGCTTGTTGATATGCCCCGCCTTCTTCATTTGGATTGCCTTTTCCTCTAACTGCAATATAATTTGCCTTAGCTCTCCATTTGTTGAGCTTTGCAATCTTGGCAGGTGCCCTACAATCGAATAAATCGATGAGGGACTTGATGATTTTCACGTCATTAGAATAGATAAGGCTCTTTATATCTTTGTGTACGATTCTGAGGTTTGCATATTCATCCGTACCACCTTGGCTTGGTGGATTAAGATATATGCATTCCACATCTTCAAACGCAAGAGACACCTTTGAGAGTTCACACTTACCCTTTGATGCCACAAATCTTGATAGGCGGTTGTCACAGAATTCGATACTATGATTCGTGTCGTTATCTCTACTCAACTTCAACAGCGTTTCTCCATATTCAGATTTAGCAAGCATGCGGTGAATACGTTCACGTCCCTGTGGGATGTAACGATTGGTGTCCACTCGGTAGAACATTGGATTTTGCGTCCTACAGTATGCTACAGGAACGACAATCATACCATTGATATATCTAACCTGTTTGGACTCCCCATATTTCTGATAGAAATATTCGTCCATCGCACCTTTCAATGTCGGCGGTTTTTCCTTGGAGAGGTCAGCCCGACTATTCAGTCTCGTCTTCATAGTTATGTCAATCGACGGGAACAGTCTGTGAACATCTGAATTTATCATAGTAGCCATGTTATAGTACTGATGCATTGCTATCTCACTAATTCCATTGGTTGTCTCTTCGTTTGTTCCAAACAATGCATCAAGCGGCTGTAAGGAAACGGGAGTTGCTCTTTTTTTAGATGGCATCTTTCAGCACCTCCTCCGTCACTCTCCGATAAGCTTCTGTAGCTTTGCCTTT
>PPYF01437486.1_pt1 | contig 40067 bp, 29 predicted proteins | sample 1559871 | NCBI WGS metagenome assembly PPYF01 (sample SAMN08240021, study PRJNA423297) | Human gut metagenome, whole genome shotgun sequencing project.
TCTATATCCATGTAGGCCTCGCGCAGTTCGGCGAGAACATCAGGATCGGCTTTCCATAAATGCCGGGCTTCGGCCTCAAGCAGACGACGGGCGATTTCTTCCAACGCCCACGGATTGTTTTCATCAAAAAAAGCCCGATTTTCAGGATCCAGCACGAAGGTTTTGGCGATATCGTCGAAAATCCAGTCATCGACGGCCTGCGTGGTGGCTTCCCACCCGTACACACGCCCGGTACGCTTGGAAATATCGCCCGCGCCCTTGTATCCGTGCCGCTTCATGCCCTCTATCCATCTGGGATTGAGCAAACGGGCCCGCACGACGCGGCGCACCTCATCGGCCAGATCGCGTACCTGCACATGTTCGGGTTCGCGCGTGTCGCCGTAATAGGTTTTAACCTGCCCTCCCCGGAAGTGCGACGCCGCAGCCGCCATGCCGCCGTGCGTCCCATAGTAGCCGCAACAGTTGAACAGATCGTGCTCGTCGCTGACCACCTTGTTGTAGGTGACATCCACTGTGGAGAGGCTGGCCTCCAGCGCCCTCGGGCGTTTGACCCCGAACGCGTCCTTGCCGTAGGCGTACCCGTTCCAATGGAGAAAAATGTCCGCGAGATCGGCTTCCGTCTGCCATGCGGACGCGTAGACGGCGAGATTGACCCCGGCCTGATAGGTTCCCGGCTCCGAAGAAAAAAGCCGGAAGGTCGCGGAGCGCCACGCGTCGGGATCATCAGCTTCGACAGCCGCCAGACGTTCCTGCGTATGTTTGCGGACAAAGTTGCTTTCCAGAGGCTCATCCAGCGCGGCGACGGCCTGTACCGCCGCATCCAGCATGTGCATGGCCGCAGGGAAACTGTCCCGAAGCAGACCCGATACGCGGACGGTCACGTCGATACGAGGGCGGTCCAGCTCTTCCAACGGGATGACATCGAACCCTTCCACCATCCCGTTGCCCAGCCAACGCGGAACCACTCCGAGAAGATAAAGGAGCTGCCCCATCCCCTCGCCGTCGGCCCACATCATGTCGTTGCACATCCAGAACATGGCGACGTTCTCGGGGTAGCGCCCCTCTTCCTCCAAATGTTTGGCGATAAGCGCGCGGGCGAGGTTCTGCCCTACGCGCCACGCCGCGCGGGTAGGCAGGCGGCGCGGATCAAGCGTGTAGAAATTCCGTCCGGTCGGCAGAATGTCTTCACGCCCCCGCGTAATGATGCCGGAAGGCCCCGGCAACACATAGTTGCCCGTGAAGGCGTTCAGCAAAGAACCCGTCTCGTCCGTAGCCTCCATCCGTTCGATGATGCCGAGAATCCTCCGCCCCACCGGAACAAGGCCCTCCAGCGCGTCCGGCACGAGGCACGCATCCCCCAGCAGGGAGCGGATACATGCGGGGAGAGCCTCAGGCTCCATACCCCCAATCAGCATTTCACATACGGCAACAAGCTGTTTTTCCACATTTTCCAACAGGCTGGTATGGCTCTGCCTAAGGCGCTTGTCCACTCCTCCCGGTTCAGCGAGCAGTGTTTCAAGCTCGAACCCTTGGGCTGTGCACAACCTTTTCCGTAACGAGTCGGCCTGTCCCGCATCGTACCGGACAATGGACGCGATAAACTGCGCCCGCCGTTTCCCCTGCGGCGTTTCCCCAAAAACGTGCATACCGTCTTCCATATGCGTATTGCGGAGAAGGCCGAGAGCCGCATGGATACGGGAGGCAAGGGTGGCGAAGTCGGGAGCCGTTTCAGGAGAAACCTGTGATTCCAGGTTGGCGGCAGCGATGCCTTCCCGGATCAGGTGTTCCAGCTGGTGCGCCCGGTTGGGATTCCCGGCGCGAGCCTGTTCCCATTCCCCAAGCAGGCGATCCAGCTCTTCCAGTGCGTCGTAGAGGCCGCTCTGCACCATAACCGTCTGCATGTGATCGACCAGTTCCGCATAGCTCCGCCGCTTGGCGATAACACCTTCCGGAGGATTGTCGGAGTTGTAGATATAGACGTGCGGAACCTCATGCAGCGCAAGATCGGGGAAACAGGCACCGGACAGGCCGACGCCCTTCCCGGGAAGGAATTCAAGGTTGCCGTGCGTTCCCACATGCACCACGACATCCGCCCCGAAACCGTCCTGAAGCCAGCGGTAGGTCGCTATATATTGATGTGGAGGCGGTACGGAGGGATCATGCAATATTTTGCAGACCTGCCCGTCACACCGGGAGCCGGCGCATCCGCGCTTGGGCTGAATGCAGACCACGGCATTGCCCCATCGGACGCCAGTAACGAGGATATCCCCGTTGAGCACCATTGCGGCGGGAACACCGTTCATCGGTTCCCCCGGCGGATTGCCCCATGCCTCCGCAACCTTTTGCCTGACGTTTTCCGGGTAGGCATCGAACCATTGCCGATAGGTTGCAAGATCCACATGGGCGAGTACCCCGCCCTTGGCCTCAATTTCCTGCACCGTCGTCCAACGGAATTCGGAAATCGCCTTGCGCTCCATGATGGTTTCGATGAGCGCCGCACCGGACTCGGGGACATCCACGGCATATCCGGCCTGCCGCATGGCCCGGAGGATACGGCTCACCGACTCCAGAGAATCCAGCTTGGCGGCTCCGCCTACGGATGCCTCCACGGACGCGCAGGGATCACTGTTCAAAAGAAAGGCGACCCGACGTTCCGCCACGGGCTTGTTTCTGAGACGCAGCCAGCGGGCGATGCGGGAGGCGAAACGCTCCACCCGTTCGGGATGGGGCGTACGGCGCTCGATTTCGGTTCCGCCCACGCCGGTCTGGGACAAGGTGCCGCCACCGAGGAAAAACGGCTCAATGGCTCCTTCAAATTCGGGCATGGCGACGGCCCACGACACTTCGCTGTTCAGACCCTGCGGGTCGGCTTCCCATTCCTCAAGCGTTTTTGAGGAAGCGAAAACAGGCTGGAAGATCGGCACGCCGAGTTCACGGAAAACGCGCACGCTTTCCCGCGCCGGGGAATCGTCTCCGACAAACGCGGGCATATCCCCACCGTTATTGGTGAAGTACGGCAAAAACTTGACGAGGGCCCCGATCCGGCTCCCGCTCTCCCCAAGAAAGACCTCACGTGACCAGATCGTCGCCCCCTTGTTGCCCGTCGCCTTGTCCCGCAGCGTATTCGTAAAGGCCGGAAACACGCCCAAGCCCTTCGCTTCGAGGGCATGGACAAGTGCCGCTTCCACGTCGGGCATGTCGTTGACCCAGTAATGCCGACCGAACAGCAATCCGACCGTCCGTTCCGGATCCAAGCTCAGGCCGCGTTCCCGCGCATACCCCGCATACCACTCCAGATAGCCCCGCACCGTGGCAAAGGCGCGGACCGGCGCATCGGGATGCCAAAGCCCTTCCCAAGGAACGGGAACCGGTTCCGGAACCGCCGCGGCATCCGGCAACGCGTCCAGAAAACGGAACAGATTGCCGAGATTCTCCGCGCCGCCATAGGTCAGATAGCGATAAGCCGTCTGTGCCGTTTCGACGGATACCGAGGACAACGCCCACGCAGCCGGATCATAGCTGACGCAGACCACCGGTACCGTCTTCCCTATCAGGCGGATGCCTTCATCAAGCTGATCCCACAGCGCGTCCGTTGTCCGAAACACGAAAAGCGCTGTGGCGGAACGCATGATTTCAAGGCAGCGCTCCACGCCGTCCGGATCCTCCAGCATACGGGAAGACAGGACGCGCACCGAGGGCATCCCAGAGCGAGAGGCTGCGGACATCAATGAGCCCACATGACTGGACCAGGCGACACAGACAACGGACATGCATTCCTCCTGAAAAGGATACGGGAAGGGGCGCGGCAACACTCGCAGCCCCTTCCCAGTCATGTAATGGAGGGAGACCCATTACAATTTTTAGAACCCGGCCTCCAGACCAACGAAAAACATGTTGATCGGAACGCGGGAACCGTTTGTATAGCGGATTTCATCCTTCGTGGTGATACCCTGCATTTCGATGAAAGGTTCCAGCCAGTATCGCTCGTAATCAAACCGCCTGGACAGCTTGAACTCGCCCAGCCAGAAGTTGCCCTCGGCGATGTCACCGTTGTCCGTCTGATCCTGCCAGATGCGGCCCAACCATGTGGCGCTGGCCTGCAGCGTAAACCAGTCGGGATGCGAGAACGTAAACCCAAGGCTCGCCTTGCGCGTGGGAACATTGTGCAGATGGTTTCCCTGATTGGCTCCGGAGCGGATTTCCGGGCGCAGCGCGGTCCCTTCGGCAAAAAGCTTCAAATACTCGTTGTATTGGTAGTGGATGTTGGCTTCGATGCCTGTGATGGTCACCTTGTCGATGTTTTCCTTCATCTTGATGTTGTAGCCGTCTTCCTTTCCCTTCGGGACGTTGGCGATGTAATCCTCGGCCCACGTCTTGTAGCCGGTCACATTCAGGGTCAGCCTGTCCGTGGGATTGACGTCCACACCGACATCCCACGTCTTGGACAGTTCGGGTTTCAGGTTGGGATTGCTCTTATAGCGGCTCGAACCGATGATGGAACCGCCAAAAAGATCGTTGAGCGTCGGCGCGCGGAACGCCTCGCCGTAGTTGGACCGGAACACCACAAGGTTATCCCACGGATCCACGCGTACGCCGAGCTTGGGGGAAAACCGCACGTTGCTGGCCGAAGCGAAATCCTGTTTGTCGGGATTCACCTTGTCATTGGTGTCTTGAAGGTATCCCTTGCTCCGCCAGTAGTCGTAACGAACGCCGGGTACGACGGTCAGCTTGCCGTCCAGAATCGATATTTCATCCTGGAGATAGCCACTCAGGTTCAGCTCCTTGCCGCCCTTCTGAGTATAACGGGTCGAAGTGAAGTAGTTGGACTCCGAATCGAATTTTCCCCAAGAGCCAGCAACCCCGACCGTAAACAAATGCATGTCGCCAAGGGCAAACGTGTTGCTTTGATCCCAAGAAACGGTCCGCATCTTGGAAGGGGCTTCGGACGTTTTGACCGTCTTGCTGGCATTGTCATAATCGGACTTGGTGAAGTCGCCCCGAACGGAGAAACTGCTGTCCACTACGCCAAAATCCTTATGCAATCTGGCACCGATGCCCTGATGCTTATTGCTGTACAGGTTGAAGTCTTCGATGTGCCATCTACCTGTATTTTCAAACGAGGACATTTCTCCGTGTATGGAGAGATCCGCGGTTTCGTCGAAACGGTAATTCAACGCCAACGCCCCGTTGTAGTTCTCCACCTTCTCTCGTGCACTGTTGAATTCGTTCCGGTTTGAACCGGCTTTGGGGCTGTGTTCCGGCAGGACGTTGAAACCGCGCGACTTCAACATGCTGCCGGAAATGGCGTAGCTGAATTTGTCGATGGCCCCGGTATGGTAGAGTTTTTTCTGCCATGTGTTGTAGCGTCCGAACTTGGTGCCGACCGTGGTTTTGAAACCTTCTTCCGTCGGTTTTCTCGTGATGATGTTGATGACGCCGCCCATCGCGCTGGAACCGTACAGCGCGGAAGCGGGCCCGCGCACCACTTCGATGCGCTCCACGGTATCGAGGCTGATGGTGTCCCAGTTGAAGATATTGTTCCCCGCCGCCATAACAGGGAGGCCGTCCATAAGCACCAGCACGCGCCCGTTGACGTCGTCACCGCCCATACCACGGATGATCACCTTATTCTGCGTGCTCGTACCATAAAAGGAACGTGCCGAATCGACGGTAACGCCCGGCATCGTGCGCATGACGTCCAACACGTTGTTGGCGGGCATCTTTTCGATCTGTTCGCGCGTCACCACGGAAACGTCCGCCGTCGTTTCACCAAGGCTGTGTTCCGTTTTGGTCGCTGTGACGACGACCGGCTTCATGGTCGCGCTGACGGTTTCCTCCGCAAGTACGCCTTGCGGGAACAAACACAGAGCCCCCAACAACGCGGCCAGACAGGTTCCTTGCTTCTTCACTGTTCCATGTCCTCTTCTTGAAAAATCCCTGAACGGGACGGAAAAACCGCCCCCTCCTCTGTCGTATCGGGAAACCACAGGGAAACCTGCGGATTGTCCGCGGCATGGAACGCGCGCATGGGAAGACCATAAACCGAGGCGATGCGTTCGCCCGTCAAAACATCCGCCGGAGCGCCGGAAGCCACGATCCCCCCATCCTTCATGAGAAGGATCATATCGGCATAGCGGGCGGCAAGATTGATGTCGTGCATGGAAAGGATGACGCCCTTGCCCTGCTTCGTGGCAACACGGCGAACCGTTGTCAGTACTTCCACCTGATGACGGAGATCTAGGCTGCTGGTGGGCTCATCAAGAAGCAGCCAATCCGTCTCCTGAACAAGAGCGCGGGCCAACGCAACCTTCTGGCGCTGCCCTCCGGAAAGGTTGGCAAGAGAACGCTCCGCGAGCGCATCCAGATCCAGCCGGGAAAGAACCGTCCCCGTCAACGCCACATCGGAAGGGGAAGGCCCCCACACAAACCACGGTTTGCGTCCAAGCAATACGAACTCAAATACACTGAGCGGAAAACGCAGGGACACATCCTGCGGGATATAGGCGAGCTTGCGGGCACGCCTCTGGGCGGTCATGCGTCCTATCGGCATACCCGACAGGAGTATTTCGCCAGAGGAAGGTTTCAAGATTCCCAGCAACAGCTTGAGGAGCGTCGTTTTTCCGGTTCCGTTGGGACCGAGAACGGCACATATCCCACCGCTTCGGAACGTGAAGGAAAGGCCCCCAAGGAGGGGCCTCCCTACCGGATAAGCAAAAGACAGATCGCGGAGTTCAAGCATGATTCTGCCCTTTCCGCATCAACAGCCAGAAGAAGAAAGGAACGCCGAGAAAAGAGGTCAAAATCCCGATGGGTATGATCTGAGGAGGGCAAATGTTTCTGGCGAGCACATCGGAAAAGGTAACAAGGGATGCCCCAAACAACGCCGCACCGGGAATCAGGAAGCGGTGTTCGGCACCAAGGGCAAGACGTGCGATATGCGGGGCAACCAGTCCGATAAAACCGATAACTCCGGTAAAGCATATAGCCCCTGCCGCCATGAGCGAAGCGGCCAGAATCCCGCCGATACGCAAACGCCGCACATTGACGCCCAGCGACGAAGCGGTTTCTTCACCGGCAAGCAACGCATTGAGATCCCACGACAGTTTCAGTGCGAACGGTACCGGAAGCAGGATCATGACAGCGGCCATCCCCAACTCCGACCATCCCACGCGCCCCAAATTGCCGAACCCCCAAAAGACAATCGCCTGTACCTGATATTCCGTGGCAACATATTGCAGCAACGAGGTCGCGGCGGAAAACAGGAACATAATGGCAACCCCGCCGAGGATCAGCGTTTCAGGACGGCTGTCGCGCAGTCGGGCAAAGCCCAGTGCCGCAAACGCCGTCAATGCGGCGAATACAAAAGCGTTCCCCGCCATCCCCCATTGCGATGCCCCGCCCAGTAGAATAGCCAGTGCGGCACCGAAGGCCGCACCTGAGGAGATGCCCAGCGTAAAAGGAGAGGCCAACGGGTTCCGCAGTACCGCCTGTGCCAGCGTTCCACTCATGGCAAGCCCGGCTCCCACCAACGCCCCCATGAGCACTCGGGGAAGGCGCAAACGAACAAAGAGCGCCAACTCGTGTTCAGAGAGTCCCAAAGGAAGGCGCACTACACCGTTTCCCACACTCACCCCCAAAAGGAGCATACACAACGCCACCAAGGCGAGTAGCCCCAAAAGAAGATTCTGCCGTTTACGGCGAGCAAGGTAGCAAGCAGCAGGAATGACATGCATCTCTTCAATCTCATTTGAGTATTATTTTTATTAAAAAAATGTCACCCAAATAGGTAGCACACTCTCTACAATTGTGCTACTTCTTTTTTCGTGTTCGACGAGGTTCCTTACGCCCTCATCTCTTCCCAATACCCCCAGCGACAGGCTCCTGACTGATGATTCAGACTGAACATATCACAAAATCGTTTGGCCGAACCCGCATCCTGTCCGGCATAAGCCTGCATGTGAGGGATCGGGAACTTGTGGCCTATCTCGGACCGAACGGAGCCGGAAAGACAACGACCGTACGTATCCTGTCCGGTCAGGCACGGGCCGACGGCGGCACCGTCAAGCTTGCCGGGCGCGACCTCACCGAACACCCGTTGGAAGCCAAGGCATTGTGCGGTGTCGTGAGCCAGCATCTCAATCTGGATGCGGAACTTTCAGTACGGGAAAATCTGGACATTCACGGACGCCTTTTCGGCATGAACGCATCCGAGAGAAAGGAAGGGATCACCAGTTTGCTTGAAGTCGTCGAAATGGAACACAAGGTCGACGTGCTGACGAAAACGCTTTCGGGGGGAGAGAAACGGCGTATCATGCTGGCGCGGGCCTTAGTGCATAAGCCCCGCATCCTCTTTCTGGACGAACCCACGGTAGGACTTGATCCGCTCATCCGCCGAAAACTCTGGGGCTTGATCAAACGCATCCAGCAGGAAGGCACAACCATCCTGCTGACGACACACTACATTGAAGAAGCGGAATTTCTTGCCGATCGGGTTATCTTTCTCGACAAGGGACGCATCGTTGCCGAAGGCACACCGCACGCACTCATGAACCGGATCGGGCAATGGGCCCTTGATGTACAGCACAACGGCCTGTTGACGACCCGCTATTTCAGCAATCGCAACGAAGCCGCCGAAACCGCCACACGGGAACACGAATCCAGCACGGTGAGAAGGGTCAGCCTTGAGGACGCGTTTCTGAGCATTACGGGGCGCAAAGTTTCAGGGAGTGCACAGTGAAACTGCTCCGTGGCATGACGGCCGTATACCTGCGCGAAATGCTCATCCTCAGACGCCGCATTCCCAAACAATTTGCTTCGTGGCTCGTCTCGCCGCTTCTGTATCTGGTGGCTTTCCATTACGCCATGAGTGATACGCTCGTCGGCTCGCGCCCCTATGCCGACTTTCTTTTACCCGGGCTCGTAGCCATGAGCAGCATGACCCAAAGCTGGGCCATCGCCAGCGACATCAACATCAGCCGCTTTTACTGGCATACCTTCGATGAATTTCAAACAGCCCCTCTCCATGCCGTGGCCTACGCCACCGGAGAAGTATTGGCGGGGATGACCCGTGCCGTACTGGCCTGTCTGGTCGTTATGGGGATCGGAATGCTCGGCGGTATCCAAATCGCCTACGGAGCACCGGGGCTCTGGCTCGCGCTGCTGTTGAACGCGTGGTTCTTTTCAAGCCTTGCCGTAGCGCTTGCCATGCACGTCAAAGCCCATGCGGATCAGGCCCTGCTGTCCAGTTTCGTCATCACGCCCATGGCCTTTCTCGGAGGCACATTCTTCCCGCTGGATCGCCTCCCCGGTTGGGCTCAACATGTTCTGGAACTCCTTCCTCTTCCCCATGCGGCGCAGGCCATGCAAGCCGCCGCCATTGGTCAGCCCGTGCGTTTTCTTTCCTACGGCCTGCTTTTTCTTGGTGCTGGCGCCGCGTTTGCGTGGGCCATCCTCAGTGTCAGGAGCGCACAGGGATGAACCTGTCAGGAGGGCGCTGTTTCTGCCTCATGTTGGGCGTGTCGCTTTTGGCACATGGAGGACTTTTCCTCAATCGTCCGCCGTTGGCACGCCTTTCCAAACCTGAAGCGGCTCCGCTCTCTCTGCGCCTCGCCGTAACGACAGCTCTACCCGTGCCGACCGATACGGTGGAATCCAGCCCGCAAAAGCCTCCACTCGCTTCGAAAGAAAGAACTCTACCCAAACCAACCCCTCAGCGAGAGCCTCCACCGCCTAAAAAGCGTTCCCACCACCAAGCCAAACCTGAAAAACAGAGAATACTCCCCCAAAAGACAACAATACCGCCAGAGCGTTCCCGCGCACAACAGGCTCAATCGGCAAAGACCCCCTTACCATCCTCTCCACAACACACCATACAGCCGGCACAAGGAAAAACGGAAGCAAGCGCCCCCCGGCGCACGTCATTCGACGCCGTGGATGGACCGAAATTCCTCCAGCCGCCAGCACCGCGTTATCCACGGCTGGCGCAACGCAAAGGTATCGAGGGGCAGGTGCTCATGGAATTGATGATTGACGCGGAGGGGCGTTTGATGAGTGCGTCCATAAAAAAAAGCGGCGGGAACGGATTCGATGAAGCGGCCCTTGAAGCCGTCCGGAAGGCCATTTTCCGCCCCGCGACCCATAACGGACGCCCGGCAACCTGTATCGTCCTCCTTCCCATCCACTTCACGCTGAGGAATGCCTCATGAATTTTCTCGTGTCGTTTGCCGATTTCTTTGCCAAGGGCGGCCCGCTCATGTGGCCCATTCTCCTGTGTTCCGTACTCGCTCTCGCCATAGTCCTGTTCAAGACGCTGGAATATACAACAGCCCTGCATACGCTCGGAAAAATCAAACGGGGCGACTCCATTCCCCCACCTTGGTTTTTGGCACCCATCTGCGAACGACTTGGGACAGCCGACGAAGAAACCTTATCCCTCACAGCGAACAGGCAGGTCAGGAAGCTGGAGCGGGGGCTTGGCGTCCTGGAGTTGATCACGACGATCGCACCCATTCTGGGGCTTACCGGCACAGTGACAGGAATGATCAGCACATTTCAGGCAATAGGGGAACACGGATCACGGGTGGATCCTTCCGTGCTCGCCGGGGGTATATGGGAAGCCCTGATCACGACGGCTGCCGGATTGCTGGTCGCCCTTCCCGCGCATGTCGCCTATCATTTCCTTGAGAACCGTCTGTCTGAACTTATCCAGACCGTTCAAGAAATCGTTGACGTTCGCCGCATCGCCTCCTGTGGGATATCCCATGGAAATTAAACGGCGCACACGGGCACGCAACAACATGAGCATTACACCGCTTGTCGATGTGGTGTTCCTCTTGTTGCTGTTTTTTGCTCTCACTCTCCATTTTTCTCCTGAAGAGGCCATCTCCGTAGAACTGCCGACTTCTTCATCGGCAAAACAACAAGCGGAAACGGAGATTATCCTGACAGTCCCCCCAGAAGGGATGATCCGTCTGAATGGAAAAGATGTCCCATCACAATCTCTGGAAACGGAACTCGTCAGCCTGCGGAAGATTGATGAAAAACAAGCCGTACAGGTACGCGCAGATCAAGAGGTAGAAGTCGGTAAACTTGTGGCAATCATCGATGCAATCCGCAACGCCGGATTTCAGCATTTTGATCTGATGACGCAACAAGTTAACCGCAAATAATAATGTACTCTTTTTGATCTTCATTCTATCTCTCTTCTTTATAGGAGTAAGCATTTTTGCACTCGATGGCGTCAAGTTGTCGCAGCAACCGCAGCCGGAATGAATGGACACATTTCCAAGCCCATCGACACCACATTGCTATACCAGACACTCTCCGAGCACCTGTAGAGAGAGCTAATTCCTCATAAACAAGAAAGCTCCTCCATCCAAACGGGTAACCGCTTCCGCCTACCCCTCGATCCCTTCCGAAAACAAACAGCCTCGCATGGTAAAACGCCATACGGGGCTGTTTCCTCATCCGGATGCCTGATTCCGAAACAAGATGGAGCCTACCACCCAAAATGAAACGAAGGCTGTCCCCACTGTTGGCTGAGAACCTGTAACAGGCAGCAGGCTACACGGGAAAATGCCGCCCCAATGAAATGCTTCAAACACATTTGCCGTCATTCTCTATGAGATAAGCTTACTTTATCCAGTGAGCCAATACCTGATAAAGAAGATTGATGTTCAGAGGTTTTGCTACGTGGGCATTCATGCCCGCGTCCTGGGCTCGCTGAATATCTTCGGCAAAGGCGTCCGCGGTCATTGCGATGATAGGAATGCTTTCAGCATCTTTTCTTGGAAGTTTTCGGATACTCCGGGCGGCTTCATACCCGTTCATAACCGGCATCTGAATATCCATAAGGATGGCGTCATAATAATTTTCGGCGCTCGCCTGCATCTTTTCAACAGCGATTTTTCCGTTCATGGCCTCTTCTGTGGAGGCTCCCGCCATTGCGAGCACTTCTCTGGCAATTTCGGCATTCAGTTCGTTATCTTCCACAAGCAAAATACGTTTGCCTGACAGATCGGCAGTTGCGGAGTCACATCCGTGAGCCATATCCTTACCGGACTGCGGGATGACGAACTGTTCCAGAACATACAATAAACGGGATCGGAACAGCGGCTTTGCGATAAATTCACTGACACCGGCCTGACGGGCCTCCTGCTCTATCTCAGACCAGTCATACGCGGAAAGGATGATGACGGGCACCGTTGGCCCCCATTGGGAACGGATGCGCTTTGTGACTTCAACGCCATCCATGCCGGGCATTTTCCAGTCGACGATAATCGCAAAATAATCCTGTCCCCGTTCGCGCGCTGAATTGATCCGCTCGATCCCTTCTTTCCCGTTCAATACCCACTCGCTCCGCATCCCGGCATCATTCAGGATAAGGCAAACGCTCTCGCAGGCGGCCTGATCGTCGTCCATGATGAGGATGGGGAGCCCCTTCAGTTCCTGGATCACATCCTTATTCTTTATCTGCTTTTTCAGATGGAGAATGACCGTAAACGTTGTCCCCTTGCCCCATTCGCTGGAGACATTGATTTCACCGCCAAGTATATTCACGATGTTGCGGGTAATCGCCATGCCGAGCCCGGTCCCGGGGATTTTCTCCTGTCTGGCTTCATCGGCACGCTCAAAGGGTAAAAACAAACGCTCCAGAAATTCAGGAGTCATACCCATTCCGTTGTCTTTGAAGGCAAACTGGAATGTACTATACGGCTGGGACTCGTCATGGATTTCCAATATGCTGAAATCAATAGTCCCGCCCTCAGGTGTATATTTGATGGCATTGGACATCAGGTTGGTGAAGATTTGTTGCAGGCGTAGAGGATCTCCAATGATGTCTTCGTGGACAACATCCTTAAGATGAACATGCAACGTATGTTTCTTTTGTTTTAAAAGCGGTTGCAGCGCCAAGAGAACATTTTCCACCAGTTCAGCAAGGTTGAACTCGCTTTCGCTCACTGAGAGCTTGCCGCTTTCTATCTTGGACATGTCAAGCACTTCATTAATGAGATCAAGCAACAGGTTGGATGATTTGGTGATTTTATTCAGGCACTCCAACATGCTTTCCGCATTATGCACATTCGCTTTGGCGATTTCCGTCATGCCGACGATACCGTTCATGGGAGTGCGGATATCGTGTGACATGCTGGACAAAAATTCACTTTTGGCCTGGTTCGCCTGATTTGCACTTTCGCAGGCATCCTTCAAAGCCTGCGTATATAAGCTTTCCTTTAGTCGCGCCTCCGTGACATCCTTGGCGATGAGAAGCCCAAGCACATTTCCGGTCCGTTCATCTTTGGTCAGGATAATATTCTGCTTGATGAACATAGGATGTTTCCCATCGGAAACGAGCCTATATTCCAGATCGTCTTCCATTTTTCCCTTCTCGAACAATTCGTGAAAACGTTCCGGGGCCATTTTTTCAAGGACAAGCTGCCGATCCTCAGGGACTACGCTTTCCTCCACCCAACGTTGGATAAAAGCATTGAAAGGCACAGGGGATGAAGAAAAATGCGATAAGGCCGCATTCAACATACCGTTGGAACAGAGGATGGATTCTATCCTGTCACGGCTCACATCAAAAGAGAACGCAATATCAGCATTGGAAACAATAGCCTGTTTATATTGCGCTTCATTATCGTACCGTTCTCTCGTACGCAAATAAATACTCACTACGAATAAAAGGCAGATGAGAGAAACACCGCACAGTATGAATGCTTTTTTTAAAATGCTATCCGCATCCTGAAGTATCACATTATTGGGAATGATGGAAACAAAATACCAATTCTGGAAATGCAAAGGAGTATAACAGAGAACTTCTTTCCCTCGCTCTCCATGAAAAAGCATCGCTCCTGTTTTTCCTTCCTTCATTTTCTGGCTTAATCCATCGAGATCATTTTCCGCATGAGAACGGAACAGATCATAAATATTGACAAAGCTTTTATTGCTAGCTGGATGGAGGGAACGGAGGATAATGTCCCCCGATTCGTTGACGGCATAGCAAAACCCCGCATTATTATAAAAAGCGGGTGAATACTTATTATAGAAGTCCTCAATGGGGGTACTTTTCAGAATAAGCGCACGCTGCCCATCTTGAAGCATGATGGAGACGTACGCGCTCAGGACGCGCCTTCCCGTCATGGGGTTGATATAGGGACCTACGATGCCGCTTGTCGTAGATGGATCATCCAGCACAGTTTTGACTTCTTCAGGCAACCCTTTGACATCAGGCCTACACCAAGTTCCATCTTGAGTCACAAACTGAATGGGGTAACCTGAATAAGAAAATTGCTGGAGTTTGTTACAAAGAGTTTCCGTACCTTTTGATTTGAATACATCTATTTCCTGCGCCAGTGTAAAAAGGATTTCCTTGTCCCGCTTCAGAGCCCTTTCCAGCCCGTTGGCTCCTTGCTGCGTTGTTTCGATAAGGTTCCTGACCGCATTGTTCCATAAGGCTTCCTGCACGGTTCGGATGAAAGACAATGCGAAAAAGACCATTAACAAGGTCGATATGATTATCGCCCCCATTACGTAACCATTTTTTCTGATTGTTCGGAGAGGAAATTTCACAAGTTACCTCCCGATATGGCATCCGAAACGGCGTCATCGAGATATCCGAGCGCCTGTTCCGTTGTCGCCCCTTTCAAAATACTGAGGGAGGCCAAGCGGGATATCTCCCAGAGGGGAAACGCAAAACGGCTATCCGCACCGACGATAACCCGCCCGCTTCGGAGATTTTCTCCGATGGCTTGTAGCAAGGGGTCTTCCAGAGAAACGCTTTTCAGCGGGCTAAAAGACGCCTGACCGGCACAAAAACGGTTGATGGACTCTGAGCGGATCAAATAACGCAAGAAACTCTTGGCTTCGGGGAGATGTTTTCCATGCGCATTGAGTGCAAGCCGGGTATCGATATTGACGACAAGAGCCGTCCCGTCTTCCAGAACAGGGTAAGGGACTATCGTATACTGAAAACTGACCAGCTTTTTCAGCCGGACAGAGGCCCACACGCCAGTGAGCATGAACGGGGACTCACCTTGAGCGAAGTCTATGAGATCATCTTTAGTCTTTTCCGTGGCCAGCGCGCGTTCGCGATCTATGTAGCCATGTTCACAAAGGTATTCCAGTAATTCAAATCCACTGCGCAAATACGTACTCAAGGGAAACTTGCCCGTATTGATTTCGGAAAAAGTGGCTTCACCGGACTGATAGAGAGCGGGCATTCCCCGTGCCATAACAAGCGTTTTCAATGAAATGTCATTATTTGCGATAATAGGGGTAATGCCCGCTTCACTGAATACCTTACAGGCGTCAAGGAACTCCGTTATATTATTCGGAACTGAAATCTGATATTTTTTCAATAGATCCAAATTACAATAAAGCCCAAATGCGGAGACGCTTGTAGGCAAAGCAAAAACGGAGCCGTCTTTTTCCCGTATCTGCGACAACGTTAAAGCTGAATACTCATTGATTTCATTTAGTTCAGAAAGATCAACAAGGTTTCCTCCCTGCGATAGTGCGAGAAGGGTATCCTGATTTATCATAAAGAGGTCGTCGCCATTCTCCGTCTGCACCCGCCTTTCCAAGACAGGAAAATACGCTCTACCCTTGATACCTTCATAAAGAACATTGACGGTCTTATTCTGATTCATGAATTCAGTGATAAGTTGCTCAATAGTACGGACATTGTCCGTTTCCCATTTAAATCCGAAAAAAGTGAGTTGAATATTGTTTTTGCTGTCAATATATTCATAACTGACGGGATGATACTGCTGAGGGAAAAAGACTACCCAAGAAAGGGTAATGATGGTTACAAGAAAAGAAAAAAGAAGAAAAAATTTTTTCATAAAATACTCGGCACATAAAGGGAGTAACAGACAATATTTTTTAATACTATATTTATGGATATATAAAATAACACTTTTTTTTCAAAGGCAAGCTTTCATCAAAATATTTTTTAATATTTTACAAATTCATTTTTTTGTCAACTGCGAATACAAATAAATTACATTGTCCAATAGTCTATCACCAGACATGAAAATGATATATTATGGAAGTATATGATATTGCAGCATCATATTTTATATTGCTATTCTATATGGTTATTACTCTATTGTTTTTACAATACATTGCAAAAGGCAAACGGCAGATCAGGACACACTAAGCCTGATAGAATCATTAGCAAATATCACATAAAGCTTTTATTCAGACATAAACGCCATTACGGCATTCTTATTTATAATCAAAATTTAAACTATTTGAACATACAAAATATTTTTATATACAATAATAGTATATATAAGTCAATATAAAGAATATTTTTTTGGATGATCACCCCTCTATTACAGTTATATTGTATACCAGTATGTTCTCATTTTAATTTATAACAATGAAATATACGTTTCTGAAGGTCGAGTTCTAAAAAAACACTTAGCCCATCAATGCTTTCATATCGTTTGCAATCTCTTAGAAGACAGTTCTAGAGGACTGTTATTCGCTGATTATCGTCAATACACAGAGTGCGGGTGCTAGTGTAGTGCTCCAGAACGCGGGCGCGCAGGACAATAACAGGTTTGTGAGCATAAAACATCGAAGGCGTTCGGTGTTCATTCTCTGCGGAGAATTCAGTAAAGCCCCCTTGGCCCGAAAGACAGCTTCGAGGCAACGGGTACGTTGGACTTCTCTATCAAGATGGTAGGATCCGACGCAGACCTCCTGAGTGGAGGTATCAAGCATAACCGCTCTCCTTATCGGTATTTGTTTCTAGGGAAAAATTATTTTATCTATTTAATATATTAAATTTATTATTTTTTGTTTATCACATACTGTTATATGCCTTCCAAAAACCAAAACAAGCTTCCCTCATGTGCCGATTAAAAAGTTGCCCGCCAATGAGACCTTTGGTGAGTTTTCCCACTTCTTGTGATACGTATCTATCCCCGTCGGCCCCCAAAAGGCACCGTTTAGGAAGGAGACTCTGGAAAATGGTCGCTCGCCCGTCGAGGTCGCACATGTATTCCTACTGGAACCTCGCCAGAGCCGCGATGGAGAAGACCAAGACGTATTGGTATCTGCCGTCCGGCCATCTGGGAGACTATCAACCCGCGTACGGATAAGCGCCGTGTGGTGGAAGCCTTCCCCAACGCCATTGTCACCCGCACCCGCGACAACGGCTCTTCCGTACATTTCCCCGTGGCCGACAACTTCAATACGCTGGTCGGTTCACCGTCCTACTGCATTGTTTTTCCAAATATTCCCTGACCAACCCACTGCCGTGGACATACCTTAACCTGATACTCGAGAAAAACGGAGAGGGGCATTTCCAGCCTCACCTCGCGCAGGCGCAACCATGCTGCCACGCTCTACGAATACGCCGCCGAGGAGGCCAACTAGTTCGCGCAGAGGCTCCCGGTGATGGAAACGTCCGTGTTCACGCCGGAACAGGTGGAGAAACTCCTCAAGGAGATACACCGTACCTACAGTGAAGAGAGCGGCGAGGTACGGTAGCACAGGCTGTTGTTGTCTTTCCCGGCTCAACGGTGCCAGAATAGGATGGAACGGCGTCCTCCGTGCTCCACGCCACATGGGATCTGATAGTCCCGGGGCCGCCAGTTGTGAGGAAGCGTGATCTCCATGCCCTACTCCCCACTCACCCTGAGGATACGCACGGTCAGCACGCCGCCGTCCGGCTGTGCGTCCACGTCGCGGATGCCCCACGCTTGCGTTCGCCTCCTGACGGAGCTTGAGCGTCTCGGCGGTGATTTTGGCGAGCTTGGCCTTATCGAAATCGTTCTTCGCAATGGTCGTTATGACCAGCGCCCACGGTGTTTTCCACTCCTCGCGGTGCTGGATGATGCCCCCGGCTTTCTCGTCGGCGGCGGAAGCAATGGCAGCGGCTTTTTTCAGGATCAACGGTGGTGACAATGTCGTTGACTTTTACATCAACAGCACAATCAACGGCACACGTAACATCTTAAGCCCAAGCTTTTTTCACCCGGCGGCTGATGGTGGCCTTGTCGACGCCGTCTTGTCGGAGAGCTTGCCCATGCTGGCACCGACTTCATACTACGCCCGGATGTTTTCCCAGTCGTACCGCTGTTTCCGCATGTTCACCCCATAATCCATCTCGAAAGGACGTTTCCGACCGCAGCCGCCACAGCCACAAGCATGGTCATCCCCCGGTCCGGTGGTTCTCGGAGGCTTCAAGCGCGGCAACACGGGTTTCGAGCATGGCCATACGTTTGCCGTGATCTCGTAGGATTGAGATGAACATCGTCGATGCGCTCGTGCTTCTGACGGGTCTTCTCGGCGCCATGCGTACCTTCTTCCTGCGTTACGTTACCCTCTTCTGGACATCATTCATCGGAATAAGCATGTGCGGCTTCCCTTCCTCCTCCATCTTCACGTTCCAATCCTTCAGTATATTCCACGCACGCACCATTTCCGCACTGTCTCTGGTGTCCACGCCTTGACCATAATGATCGCAATCTCGTCGGCCTTGTCGATCCGCACGCTGTCGGAATGCATTGACGCTGTGTAGGTGTCGTGGCTTCTGGTTGCGGAAACCGGCTGGAAACCGAGCAGCCGGCGAAAACTTTGTCGGAGGACAGCCTGCGCCCCTGTTCGCCCGACTCATTGATGTCCCTCCCCTTCAAGGTCTTCTGGACGCCATGCCTTCATGCCGTTGCTGACTGCGGTGGGCACAACTTCCTCCACGGCCCGCCAGTAATTGTCCGCGCGCATGGCCTCCATGACCTTGGAAGGCCGCTCCACAAACATATCCCACGGGATACCGATGAGGTCGCCGATCCCTTCCGTCAGCATTTCCTTGGGTGTGCCGCCCTACTGTCCTTTTGTTCCGCCAACGGTTCCAGCCCGGCCTGCGCACTCCGGCACGCCGCGATCACATCCCCAAGCCCGGAACGGATTTCCCGCGCCGTGCGGGGATAGGGGATCTGCGCTTCAGCGACGATCCTTTGCACCTCGCTAAGGGCCGAACCAGCACGCGCCACCACCATCAGCACATCCGCACGCGTTGCGGCAGGTGTCATCGGAGTGTCCTCAGCTACAATCTACGCTTCAAGCCATGAACTTGCTTTGCTGAAAGCCTCGCTTGAAAAAAACGGTGTTCTTAAATCCTGTCTGGAGACTGCGGCCCTTCAGCATCGGGCGAACCGGACAAAAGGTTGAAGGAGCATCACTAAAGGTGGGGCGCTGGTCCCCACCTTAAAGAACACGCCCAGCAGACTATCCTCAATACGATGCTGGAGCTTCACAGTTCTTCCTCGGAATCGTACAACAGCGTGCCGCCCAAGTTGAAATTGACCTGACATATGTATTTCTTCGGTGCATTCATGCCGAAGCCTCCTTTTCAGGATCGTTTGAAAAATTCAGGAACTAAAAAAAGCAAATCAAAGAGTTGAAGAAATGGGAGGGGCATCTGGAAGAACTCGCCGTGCGGGAGAAGGCCCGTCCCATCCCTCAAAGTAAAGAATCCGATTCTTTAATAGGGGGAACGGGGTGATCTATGGTATAGGTGGGAATTGAATGAATTTCCTCTGCTCCTCCTTTGGAGGGGCTTTTTTTGCGCCAAAATTACCAAATAGAAAATATTTCTTAACTAGATATTTGTGTCTGGGGCTGGGAAAACAGAGAGTCCCACGGTGTCCCTGAACGATACCGTCCAATAATCACAGGAAATAACAAAATATTTCAGAGGAACTGAAATGCGTGAAATCCTCAAGCCCGTGAGCACCAGCTGGTGCTCAATGGAAACATGCCCACAAGACCCATCGCAGTCTCCGTGGGCAAGCCCTACCATCAGATCCTGATGCGCGAGATAAATCCCGATGATCTCGACGCAAAGCTCGGAATCGAAACCTTCATGGTCATCATTGACACTACGGGCGACTCCGTCCCACTCAACGTGATGGTGCAGAAGCTCGGCTATAGGCTTGTTCCCGTGGATTGACGAGCCTTGTATGCACGAGGCGGCGCACAACATTCGTCGCCTCAAACCATGCAACGGCCTGATGTACATGAATGTGCGCACCCACGCGCGTCATATGATATTGCGTATATTATTTAAAGTCATTGGATTTTATTGTTCTATTTAGCATATACAAAGGCTTAATACGATCCATATTGTGCTTAATTTAACGTATATACTATAAAACGGGAACAAATTTGTGTATAATCGTTACTCAATTGACCAATTATTTTATTCAATATATATCCACATAAAATTCATAGGGCATTCTTCAAATTTCAAAAATATTTTTAGGGAGTGATCATGAATGAATTTTATCAAATTATTCAAGATTCTGTATCACGGAATCCCATCGGAGCGAAAGCTGTCGCTGTAAAAATCGGCAAACCGTACTCCACTATGATGAGGGAAGTGAACCCCAATGATAAAGGTGCAAAAGTAGGTGCCGATACTCTTATGGATATCGTAAGAGCAACTAAGGACATAAGCCCTCTTGCATTCATGGCGAAAGAGCTCGGGTACAGGCTTGTACCTGTCTCAAAAGATGAAGGAGAGGAAGGTTCGGCTACATTATGATATAACCATACATATTATTAGCATAAAAATATAGCGACAAGCTACCGACAAACGGGTAGCTGTTTTTTTGCAAAGGCGGTTCTCCGGAGCCGTCTTTTTTCATGCCCAAGGCACGGCTCAATGGTGTCAACCTCAACTTTTACAGGCTGACAAGAACTCAAAAAAGAATCAAACTCCCTTTCGGGATTTGAGGTTTCGCGCCCAGCTCGAAAACGACATCGCAAGCGCGACGGGATTCTATCCCGCCCCCTCCCCCCGGCGGCGAAGTCTGCATGGGCAGATGGCGCGGCATCAGGAGCGGGTTCGTCAGAGAGGCTCCAACCGGTGACAACTTGTCACCGGTTGTCGTTGGCTTTTTTCGTACGATAATCGTAAAATAAAAAATGAATAATGAATTTCGTATAGTTTGATTTAGAAAAAAACACGAAAATGGTATCCATCTCAGTAGCAATAAGCAGAGCCTGCCCCAAAAAAGAGTGAGCTGACAAAAAATAATATGAGACGGCAGGAGACTTCGTGAGACAAAAGAGGAGAAAAAAAGTAAAGACTCCTGATATGTTATGGGTATTCAGGAGGTCTCATGAGATTCAAATATGGCGGAGAGGGAGGGATTCAGGTTTAATCACCCTAACTCACTAAACTTTACACCCGTATGATTGTGTTTGTTGCACAGACCGCATCCATAAAACGGAGGCTTGGCAAGCCATTGAACAACGGCTACGCAAGCTCAAAAAAACTCCTACGAACATGAGGAAGAGGAATACTCAAACGATGTCGGGTATGCCGCTAATGCCGCTGAGGATGCATCTGCAGCACACCGTAAGAGCGGGGAAAAAAAGGTTTGATATGCTCCAGCTGACTTTCGGAAGAACAGGGTACACATAGGACACCTCCGGGCCTCCTGCATACCACCTTCTTTTCGTTTTTTGGAAATTGGGAAATAACGAGTTCTGCCCCCGCACATCAGCACACTTCGTTCGTTGAAGCGGCCAACGCGGGCTTTTCCAACACTGTGAAGATCCCAGGCCGCGACAGCCTCAGCCTTGGCGATGTTGAGAGCTTCAACACGGACAAGGACATCTCCTTCTCCCTCAATGCCAGAAGCGAACTTTTCCGACGCGACGGGACGTCCATATACGGGAAACATTGCCGTGGAGTGGAAATTCTAAAAAACCCACATGAAAAAGATAAAGCCCCCTTCCTCACGGTTGGGGACTTTTCCTATGACAGACGGAAAAAGCTCTCACGGGCGCTTCGCCGTAATCCCGCCCGCTCCGCATGTACCCTCAAGAGGCCCAAGGGCGTGGTCTGGGACATGCCTGTCAATGACTCAAGAGCATCCGAAAACGCTCCGGACTTCTCTAAAAACGGAAACATATTCTGCCTCAGCGTTTCCCGCATGGAATGGAGAATTTACGCAGCTTGGCATAGAGCGTCGGGATTTTCATATGCAGCAAGGCCGCTGCTCCGTGTTCGCCGCGCACGCGCCCCCGCGTCATCGCCATGATCTTACGCAGGTACCGTTCTTCCAACTGTTCCAGTGTCGGCGTGTCCGCAAGGATGCCGCCGTCCCCCGCCTGACTGGAGAAAAATGGCTCCATGTTCGCATGGTCGAAATGAAAATGCAACGACGCGCCCTGCTCGCACAGAATTACCGCCCGCTCGATGATGTTTTTCAATTCGCGCACGTTTCCCGGCCAGGAATAGTCCACTAACGCCTGTTTCTGCTCCGGCGACAGAGGAAAAATCGTTTTACCGTAACGCTGGCTGGAATGACGAATGAAAGCGTCGACAAGCGGCAAAATATCCTGCTTTCGTTCGCGCAGGGGCGGCAACAGCAACGGGACGACGGATATGCGGTACAGGAGATCCTGACGGAAACGCTTCTCACGGACTTCTTTCCATAAGTCCCGGTTGGTCGCGGCGATAAGCCGGAACCGGGACTTGATTTCCGCCGTTCCGCCGACACGCATGAACCGCTGTTCCTGAAGCACCCGAAGGAGCTTTGTCTGGATGAGCGGCGACATTTCCCCTATTTCGTCGATAAACAGCGTCCCCTGATCCGCCATCTCGAACAAGCCGATTTTTTGATTAGACGCTCCGGTAAACGCGCCCCGCTCGTGTCCGAAAAATTCGCTTTCAAAGAGCGATTCAACCATGCTCGCGGGGTGGACGGCTATGAACGGCCCCTGACGCCCACTGAGGCGGTGGATATGCCGGGCCATGATCTCCTTGCCGACTCCGGTTTCTCCCCAGAGCAGGACGGGGACATCCGTTACGGCGGCATATTTAGCTTCACTGAGAAGGGTGTTCAGCCCGGCCCCCAGCACCAAACACTCTCCCCTGTCCTCCTGCAAAAAGATGCTGCGCAGTTTATTCTGCTGCAATTCGTTTTCACGTTCCTTCAATCGCCGCACGAAGAGGGCCGAACGCAGTTCCGCAGTGAAAAGGCGGGCTGCGCACCGCAGTTCAAACAAGGAAAATTCGTCGGCCGGCAAAACGGAATAGGTGCTGCTCAAATAGAGAAGCCACGGAGGTTCCGTTCCGATGTCGATGCTGAGGCAAAAGCCGTATTGCTTATGGAAGTGCACCGGCGTCGTGGCGGAACGTTGCTGCGCGACTTGCACAAGCCATTGCATACAAGGCCGCATGTGCTCGCTTTTCAATTCAAGAGCAGACAGGTTGACGGCCTGGACAAACTGTAAAGGATTGTCCTCATCGACCATGCGGAAAAACGCGGCCCGTTCCACCCGGAAGCCGTCAATGGAGGCCCTGAGAAGCAGATGAAGCCTTTCCTCAAAGATTTCTCGCTGCGGCGCGGTGTTCAGCGCCTTATGGCACCGTTCGATGATGTATTTCTCTTCGGATTCGGCATCGGGAAGGGAGTATGTAAACAGGCTAAACGCAGCCGGAGGCACGTTCAGGCAGGCGAGTGAGGCTTGATGGTAGGACGTTGAAGCATCAAGAGGCTTCCCGGTGGCTTTGCAGACGATGTTGCGGAGCGATCGGGCCTCCTCCATGCTGCCGCACAGTTCGCAGGTGTTGGCCAGCTCGTGCGCGGTGAGGGTCAGTTCATGCATATCCCGCGTCGTGAGGATAAGCTCGAAACTTTGGCGCAACAGCTCAAGCTGCTTCTGTGGCTCCTCTCCCCTATCGCGCAGCAGCAGTGCCTGAACACGCATGGCGGAGCCCTTGAGATGCACATTAGCCCCTAGGAGCAGGTGGCCCAACGTAGGCTCCAGCTCATAGTGCGGGATGGGCGCGTAGCCGTTGTGCGCAAACACATAGAGCATGTCGAGGACTAGCGGATCCTTGAAGGTCGCGGGCCTGATGTCATGGGTGATCGCCCTGCGGGTTTCATCATTCAGGACGGCATAGGCGCGCTCGATGTCGCCCGCCAAAAAATGGTACAACGCATGTGCCCGCGTCGTCAGCGAGTTAACCACGGTATGCTGCGTATATAGCGGGGAAACGCGAAGCCGATTGATAAACTCCAGCGCCTTGCCGCTATCCCCTTTGCGCAGCAGCAGGAAACACGTGTTGACTTCATACAGGGTCGCCGAAAGGATATCGTCGGTCAACGTCGCCGTGCGCCGAAGAAACTCGATGCAGCCAAGCGCAAAATGGAATTGCTGCAGATACCCTGCGGAAAAGAGCGTACAGACCGCCAGTGTATCGTAGAACCTTTTGTAATACCAAGGTGTTTCTTCGGAGCAACGGTTGAACCAATCGATGTTTTTCTTGAGATCCCCGCACAGATAGGCGAGCAACCCCTCAAACAGAGGAAGCACTTCCTGCGTGTCGCCGTCAAAATAGCTCCTGACCCGGCACAGGGCCTGCTGGAGATTCTGGGTAAGGCGCGTGGTGTTGCTTCCGATAAAGACATGCAGATACATGCGCGACAGCATCAGAAGCGCTAAAAACCGCTTGTTACCGTTTTTTCGGGCAAGGCCGTAGGCGAGAGCTGAAAGACGCAGTATTTTTTTGAGCAGTTCCGTGGAATTGAAGCTGAGCCCCTGTACCGCAAAGACAAGATTCAGGAACTTGCCGTCCAGGCCCGCCGTGCTGCCGTTGCGCCGTCCCCAGCGCAGGAGGAAAAGGACAGCCAGTTCGAGCAAGGGGAGAATGTTCCTGTCCCGCTCGGCGCATTGGCTGATCCGGCTCAGGACGGTTTCACAGTCGTTGAGGCTGGCTTGTTCATGGAGACAGATAAGGGCATATGCCTTTTCGTCGGGCCGAAAAAAATCCTTCAGCAAAGGAAGCTGGGAGCGTATGAATTCAGCGGTTTCATCGCCCGCCTTCCACGCGGTTCCGTGCGGGGAAGAAACGCGTTCCGCCAAGCCAAGACGCTCCAGCTCGCGCCACCGCTCATCGGATGCGGGCAGCACATTCCCCGTGAGCAGTGCGAGCTCTTCAATGAAGAGAGAACGCTCGGCAAGATGCAACGCCAAAACATGGGCTATCTGCTGTGAGGTCAACACGGATTTCCCCTTCATAACAGATAAGGATGGGGCCTGTTTTACTCAAGGCAAAAACGATATGTCATTCAGTGTACCTTGGCAACAAGCGTTCCGGACTCCGGATGAACGAAACGGAAACGAGGTGCGATAAAGACATTCCAGAGGAGTACGGTACGCCAAGAGGGAAAAGCTGTCATTTTTGCATTGCACCACACGAAGTTGTGCTTCTCCATCACTATTCGATTATTCCTTTGTCGATACGTATCGGACGCGCCGCGCTTCTCCGGAGCACCTCTTGCCCATTGTATATGTTCCCCTTGCCGCCAAGGTGGGGGGACGGCAAAGGGAACGTGAGGGGGGTATGGAGCAAGGTGCCAAGGTGCCGAGGATACGGTTAGGCTTCCATGGCGCGGGCCCTGTTGTAATCCTTAACGTAGGTGAATCCCGCAACCAGCATGATCAAGCCGCCGATGACGAACACCAGCTGCATGTAGACAAGCGCCAGCTGAAGCCCGAGCGCATCGGAAAGCGCCCCGGCGAGCATGGGCCCGAAAAAGCCCAATCCTTGAAGCAGGGTCACATATGTCCCGTACGCAGTGGCCTTGTAGCGGGTGGGAACCAGTTCCTGCGTGGCGATGTGCACGCCGGTCACGGGGATGATGAACAGAAACATTCCGATCGCGCAGCAGGCGGCAATCTGATAGTAGAAGCCCGCCGCAAACACCGCAGCCAGAATGAGGAAACAGGGCACGCCGAGCCACGCCCGCGTGCGGCGGCTCCACAGGCCGAGGCGGTCTGAAAGCCAGCCGGAGAAGGGCGTGATCAAAAGGCCGGTAATCAGGTAAGCCGGCCCCATGTAGGCGCCCACTTCCGTGGACGTCCAGCCCATGATGCGGACCATGAACATGGGAATCCAGGAAATCATGCTGGTATAGCCCATGTTGGCGATGCCGACGCCGATGCCGAGCAATATCAGCGTCTTGTTCTGGAGCGTGAAAGCAAAGGCCTCCCGGACCTTCACATGCTCCCGTTTGCCGTCGGCGCTCGCCGCCGAAACGTGATTCTTGACGTTGGGCAGGAACAGGGACAGCGCGGTGAACAGCAGCGTCAGGCCCCCGACGGCAAGGAACGCGGAACGCCAGCCGTAATGCTGCGCCAGAACCCCGGCGATCGTGGTGCCGAGAGCCAGCCCCACGGACATGGCGGAGTTATAGGCCCCGATGACCGAACCCCATCTAGAGCGGCGGGTCCAACTGGTCAGCATGGATACGGAAACGGGCGCGTAGCTGGCGTTGCCTATGCCGACCATGAAGCGCCCGAGCACTATCAGGAAAAGGTGTGAGACGAGACCGCACAGCGTGCAGCCCACGCCCCAAACGGCGGACATGAGATTCACGGCGTGCTTTTTCGAGCCCTTGTCCGCCAAAAAGGAGAAGGGGAGCACAAACACGGTCATGCCTAGCAATACGGCGGAACCGGCGACACCGACCTGCGAGTCAGAAAGTCCGAGATCCTTCTGCATAGCGGGGAAAACTGCGGTAATCCCCAGTCTCGCGGCGAAATCCAACAGGAAAAGCATGTAGAGCACACCAAAGCCGAAAAGGAACCATTTTTTCCCGACGGGAGACGTCGGATCATCGGAAGCGGCCAGCCCCTTTTCCGCAGAGGCGCCGGGCTGCCGGGCGGATGCGACGACGGATTCGGTTTGGCTTTTCATTTCTTCTTCACGGTCAAGAACAATTGAAGGCATGGGCATTCTCCGACGCGGGTACATAACCCGTTTGAAGTATGAGCGGAAGTTCTTTCCGGATGCTTTGCGGATGTCTGCGGAAGGGCTAAGCCTGATACACGATGCGTCCGCCACAGAGCGTCATGCGAACCTTCACCTGATTGATGGTCAAAGGATCGATGGCTTCAAGGTCGTCGGATAGCAGCACGAAGTCGGCCAGCCGTCCCGGCTCGATACGCCCGCGATCGTGCTCGCCCATACAGAACAGGGAGGCATAAACGGTGTAGGCCTTGATCGCTTCCCGGGGACTGATGCGCTGTTCCGCCCCCATGAGGCGACCGCTCGGGGAAATGCGGTTGACGGCGGCATGGATGGAATCAAGCGCCGTGACCGGCAGCACCGGGGTGTCCACGTGGAGAGCGAAGGGAAGGCCAATCCTGACGGCGGAACCAGCGGGATCGAGCCTGTTGGCGCGGCTGGGGCCAAGATAGGTGTCGTAGTGCCCGTCGCCCCACACTTCGATATGCCGGACAAAAAAAGTGGGGAGCGCATGGCAGGCCTTCATACGGCGGAGCTGTCCGTCCGAGGCCATCTGCGCATGAACAAAAATGTGATGCAAATCAGGGCGGGGCAAGGTCCGCTGCGCCCGCTCATAGGCTTGCAGGGTGGCTTCGATGGCGGCATCGCCGTTGGTGTGGACGGCTATCTGAATGCCCGCGGCATGATAGTGCATGACAAGATTGCCGAGCTCTTCAGGCGTACAGACCAACTCGCTGCGGTAACCGGGGCGGGAGTGGTAATCTTCAAGCAAGGCTCCGGTGTAGCCTTGGATGGAACCGTCCGTAAAATACTTGACGCCGCCGAAACTCAGATACTCGGAAGGAAAACCCCACAGGCCGTAAGGCTCCAGCGCATCCAATACCGGGGGCATAAACTGTAGGTAGCCACGGGCATCAAGCGTCTTGTCCCTTGCAAGACTCAAGTACGCCGCCATGTCCGTCTTGTAGGAACCGGAAAGCCCGATCCCGCCGTCCATGAAGGTCGTGAACCCTTGCGCGTTGTAGTCGCGGACAGCCCGCAGCATATTCTTCCGGGTTTCTTCAAATGACGTCGCCGGAAGTTTGGCAATCGCCTGATAAGAAGCGTTTTCTTCCAGAATTCCGTTGGGCCTGCCGTCGGCCCCAAGACAGACCGTCCCCCCGGCGACCCGCGTTTCCGCTGTGTAGCCGAGCTTTTCGATAGCCAACGAATTCAAATAGCAAAAATGGACGGAAAGATGTTTAACGAGAATCGGGCGTTCCGTGGATACGGCGTCCAGATCTTCACGGGTCAGATGACGTTTTTCGTCAATGCCCGTATCGTCGTATGCATAGCCGACAAGCCAGCGATCATGAGGCGTATTCCCAGCGGCTTCACGTAACACGTCGAGAACACGCGAAACAGTGCCCAGTCGGGAGCCACAATAGACCTGACTGAACGTATCCGCATACATGGACAGATGGCTATGCGTATCGATGAAGCCGGGATACAGCACGCCTCCGCCTAGATCGATTTTCTCGTATTCGCCACAGAGAGCCGCATAGCGCTCCATGTCTTCCAAACTTCCCATGGAATGTATGCGCTCTCCAATAACGCAGACAGCTTCTACAATCGGCATGGGATCATACAGGGTGACGATTTTCGCACCGGTGTACAACTTCAATTTTTCTGTGCAAAACACGTGTCATCTCCTTGGAGTAGGTCACTGAGGCCTGCCGCAACAATGTTTTCTCAGACAGTTAGGCAAGATGTTTGCCCCACAAGAAAGCGCGGGCCATTGCCAGCCTTGCCTCTGCAGAGATAAGCAAGAGCAATGCCAAGGATTTTGCGTTTTTAACACACTGTAATCATAGTCTTTTAAATACTGTACGTTTCCGTTCCCCCCCTTCGTCCAAAATACTATACATATTCTGTATCGTTTTTTTACCAATTATAGGATATTAAACAAATGCACGCTCTCCGGCGCGCGTAGCCGTTCGCGTTCATCCGCCCTATGGCATGGCGGCGGCCCTTGCCGGGAAAATGAACATCGGCGAAGTCGAAGCCGTCACCCTGCCGGACGGCGGGAAGGCCATAGTCGGCAATATCCCCTCCAACGTGACCGTGGCCTTCGATGTTTCCCCGGAGGGAGTCGTCTCACATTCACAGGAAGTTCTGGATACCGAAACCGGAAAGCTCGTCTCCACCCTGCACGCCTCCCGTGTAGGAGGATTCTCATGGGCCTGCCCCGGGGTCGACGGAGGCAGGGGGAAGCCAACCAGACTTTCCGGCTTTTCGGGATTCGACTATGTGCTCAACCCGGGGTTCAGCTCGAACCGGGGCTACATCCTTGAAGGCGCCGCAGACACGGCCAGACAGGGGCAGATGATCCTCGAATGCCTCGCGGCCACCGTAAAGGATGACAGAAAGGCCGAAGAATACCTCGCGGGATGGAAACTGGACACGCAGGCGCGTCTCGCGGCGCTGGAAGACGCCATTTTCGAGTCCACCGCCCGACAAGCCGAATTGACGGAACGGCTGCGCCGAAGCGAAGAAACCGCCTCCACGTCAAAGGCCCAATGCGAGTCCGCCATTCTGGAAGCCGCAGCGCAGAAGGAACGGCTTGCAGGGTTGATCGACGCGCTCGCCTCCTCTTTCCCTGCTTCATCCCGGAAGATGTGCAGCACCAGATGATGGAGGGGGACTTTTCCCGCGCCAAAATGATTTTCGAGCAGGCGTCCCGCGTGGACTTCTCGCAATATCCCATTGAGGAGCACAAACCCAAAACAATTTCTCCGGGTTCCCAGACGCAGGAACCTCCACTCTACGGATCAGGAGCTTTTGGGTTCATGATCGACATATGAAAAAAGTCCCCGCCACACGTTTGGGCGGGGACTTTTTTCAGCCGAGCATGTCTAGGAGCCATTCCCTTCCGAGCTGCGTCCATCGGCGGTGGTACACGATCTTGTCGTTTTCGAGGGTTTCCTGCTTGATGTGGACATAGCCATGCTCGGCATACTCGGCGTACAGGACATAGGTTCCGTTCTGCTTGAACTGGACATGCCGCTCGCACAGCAAGCGGTTCAGGGCCACGGCACTGCGCATCCCAAGCTCTTTGACGATCTCCGTTGTCGTATACGTTTTTCGGACATGGGAAAGGATGGCCGCACGAGCCTCAGCCTGCACGCGGGCCTCGCGCTCTTCCTTCAACTGGGTCGCCAGCCTGATCAACACATCCGGGTTGAGCAAGGCTTCTTCCAGCTTTTTGGGCGTGAGGTAGCCGCCGTGCTTACGGATGGCGGGAAGCACTTCTTCCACAACCCAGTCTTGGAACCGTTCTACGCCGGGCAGATTTGAGCGCATGACGAGGCGGTACACATCAGATTCAGGGATAATATTGTAGGGCATGGCCCCCTGCGGTGAATTGCCGTAGCTGAATTTATTTATCTTTTTGCAGTGTGCGTTCACTGCATCGTTGGGGCGCTCATATCCCAACGCCTTTGCCACGTCACTCCCCACAAACCATGGCGCACCGTTGTGTTCCACAGCCCGAACTTTCCCGAATTCCCTGTTCTCAAAAATCTGAGGCATCTCCATGTACGAAACTCCTTTTGCAAAAGTTCCGTCCACACTATTGGCCTCCCCGTAAGGGCGCACGGAAAAGCCGTCCAGATATGCCATATTTACGGGAAAATGAAAAACTCTAGCCAAAAAATGAAAAAACTTAAAAAAGCATGGAAAAATGATTTCATTTTTCCCAAAAGGTTCACAAATAAAAAAAGCCCTCCCCTGCCATTTTTAGCAGAGGAGGACTTTTCAATTTTTTTATGCGCTATTCGCCAAGCAATGCCCAGTAGGGGGCAAAACTCTTTTGGGCCAATTCAGCGATTTGCATCACGAAGGGGAGATAATCCCCCTGCGTGGCGGCGATATCCAAATTTCGGTAATAGTCCGGGCGCGCATCCACGGGGACTATCACCGTGGGGAAGCCCGCCCGCATGAGCTCGAGGTTCATGATGAGCCGGGCCGTTCTGCCGTTCCCATCCTTGAAGGGATGGATATTTACGAAATCCGCATGGACACGGGCTGCAAATTCTACAGGATGCAGCTCACCCCGTGCCGCACCGTACCACAGAAAAAAGGACTCCATCTTTTCGGGCACACGCTCCGCCGGCGGCGGGATGTGCCCTGCGCCGGATATAAGCACATTCATCCTGCGGTATGTCCCGGCATTGGCTCCGTCGATGTTACGCAGGATCAGATTGTGGATCTCCTTCAGCGTCCTCTCAGTCAGCGCCTCGTCTCTCTGGACAAGTGCCTCCATGTAATCGATGGCATGGCTATGCCCTACAGCTTCAAGGTGTTCTCTGAGACTCTTTCCACCGATGGTGATGCCATCCTCCAAAACCGCCTTGGTTTCGCTCATGGTGAGCGTGTTTCCTTCGATGGCATTGGAGTGGTAGGTGAAGCGGATGCGCATATCTTCCCGAATCTGAGAGACAACATCCGCAGGCAAGGGGCGATGCGCGTTAAGGCGCGCCTTGAGCGCGTCCAACTCTGCAAACAATTCTGCTTGGCTCTTCATAGGGTTCTCTGCACAGTTTTGTTTTTACTGCTGCGCAAGCAGGGGTGTACGGGAAGTCGCATTGCTGTCCTTCTCTCCGAGAAGGATTCGGATTTCCCGGCTGCATCACCTGCCGCGAGGATTCCTTTCCATGCATTGTCCCTGGATGCATGCCCCAGTAGCGGTTCTTATGTCCTCAAGAGTCCGAGAGCCCTGTCGCATGGCGCGCAATATGTCTCCCTTACTGACGCAGGAGCACCAGCACACATACTCATCGTCCGGCGCATATCGAACGTCGTCTGTAAATTCCATACATTCTCCTCCCGGCAAATAACCTGACTTTACCGTCATGAATCTCTCTTGCATGAGGCCACTGTATTGCGCCGTGCAGACATGAGGCAAGGGGAGATTTCGAGGTATGCCTGAGAATTTACAGAAAGGGTACAGATTGGGGGTACAGATCGAATCTGTACCCCCAATTTTTGCATGAAAAAAGGGTTACGATTTTCATCGTAACCCATTGATTTCATGGCGGAGAGGGAGGGATTCGAACCCTCGATACAGTTTTATCCGTATACCCGCTTAGCAGGCGAGCGCCTTCGGCCGTCTCGGCCACCTCTCCGTGGAAATGACGTTCAATGCGTCGTTTCGTGGATTCTTCTAGCGATTCTTCCCGTACCTGTCAACCGTTTTTTCGATTTTATCGTCCCCGGCGATCAATCAAAAATGCCGGGAAGCTCTACCATGATAGAATAACTCTTGTCGTAACCATCGTAATTATACCGGCCTATAATGCGGTAACATTGCGCCGAATAGGCAATATCAATACTTTGATCGTAGGTTTTTCCGAATGTTCCACCTTGGCGCATATTGCGATAGTCATCAAACCTGATAGACCACTCAGGTGTTAAATTAATCGTCAAGTCATTGTGGATAAGCCGCAAATCCGAAGTAAGCTGGACATTGTTCCAGTTTTCGTACTGGAATTTTTTTCTGTAATCATAATACTTATCACGGAAGCTCATACCGGTGTACCATGATATCTTATCCTTGTACCGCAGGTTGATATCATGATCATGGCGTGTAACTTGTCCATCATACGCCGAGAAATACGTTTTATCATGATACCCGAGCCACGGCCAAGGATAGATCTCGAAATCCGAAACGATATCCATAAATGGCCTGCGCCCATATTCATCCCGATACCGATCCCGGCGGGCCTCTTCAAAGTCGTAGCCGCTCTCTATCCGCCAGCGCAACAGATCCTGATAAAAAGTACTGCGCCGGGCTTCCTGCTTGTCCCCCTCTCCGGTTACCGAAACAATGGAACCCTTTCGCGTCACAATATTGGTGATGGAGTATGTCAGTTCATCCCGGGGCAGGATTCTGTCCTCCATCAAATAGAAAGGATTCTTTTCTTGATCAACATGCGGCGTGCGGGAATACCGGATACGCGGCTGGATTTCGTGACGAACCGCCGTCCACATTTGCTTTCCGGCGTTTTCAGGTTTGAGCGGAATGCTCGATTCGTCTCCAATTTGCCAGATGCGGCTGGCCTCCGTGTACCCTTGAATGTCCATATCGATCATGGTACGGGATTCGCCTGTCTGACGTGGGGAAGCCGAATTGTCCATGTACATGGCCAATGGGCTGGTATGCTCCTTGCGATCCGTATTGTAGTAGGTCTGACGGAGCCCGACCGTACCGATGACGGAACCAAAGCCAAAATCCAGAGGAACAGAGAGCTTGGGATAGATTTCCGTACGCCCGCCCGTTGTTCCCGAAGCACGGTACATATATCCGGACTGGAACTGCGCTTCCAGTTCCAAGGGAATCTGCGGAACGATTCTGCCCTTATACAGGAACAAATCGAGCTGCGGCAGGCGCTGGACCAGTTCATCCTGGCTTTGCGCCCTGTTCCCGTGGCCGAGGGCAGGATCCTGCTCATACCGCATACTGGCGACGATGCCCACGCGCTGCCAATCATTGCTCACCAAAGCGGCGCTCACGCGGTTTTGATCATCTTCCTGCAAATCACGCCCAAACATCCTGAACAAATTGTCACGGGTCCTGTCAAAGCCTGTAGGCCCTTGGTTGAACTCACGAAGAAAGTCCTGATCCGAAACATAATCGATATTGGAGCGGTAACGCCACGTGGAAGCCCCAAGGAATCCGTCGGCCATTCCGCGCAACCAGTACCGATCGTTGTTGGTACGCAGCGTTTGCTTATTTTCGCTTACCCGGCTCGTCCCTGGAATCGCCACGGTATCCTTATCGTAGATGCCGGTGGCGGCGAGCCATGTCTTTTGATCCGTAAATTCGTTCGCCCGATATTCGACACTGAGCGACGGCCCGATCTTCGTCATCCAGCCACCGTAGAACGTCATATCATGGCTTTCATCAATGGCCCAGAAATACGGCTGGGTATAATAAAAACCACGCTTATCGCTGATGCCGTAGTCTGGCGGCAACAACCCGGACTGGCGAGTTGTCTTTGCCGGCAATACCATGAAGGGGCTGTAAAAGATTCCCGTATTTTTTACGTCAAAAGTCGAGTGGAAAAGTTGGGCATAGCCGTCAATCTCCACGACGGCCTGCTCGGCATTCATTGACCACGCGGGACTGGTTCCGTCGCAGGTCGTCACTTTTGCCTTGTTGAAGGTATAGCGATCACCCCAATGCTTGATGATCCGCGAGCCGCTGAAATAAATGTGCGGCCCCTCCATGAAAACATGGCCATTCGTCAGCCAGCCGGTTTTGGAGTGCAGATCAAACTCGGCTTCATCTGAATGGATGTCGTCCTTGCCCATGCGGACGAACACGTTGCCTTTCAGATAAACCCAGTTCGTCGCGGAATAGTACCGGGCGAAATCAGCTTTCAGGATGTCGTTTCCCCGCTGAAGGACAACCCCGCCCTGCGCCTCAACGATGGTATTGTCGCTGAGCGTGACCAGTTTGTCCGCCTCAAGATTCCACGAAGCCTCCTTCGTGTCTTCCATCGGTATGGTGAGCACATCCGTAGCGGCATACGAATGGACCGGCGAACAAAGAAAAAACGCCAGCAGAGCTATGGGCGCGCAAACCGTTTTTGTCACAAGCCGGAACATTCCGCGAGGCAGGGGCACAATCATGGGCACGGTAAACTTCCTGTTGCATCCAGCGTTCGGACGCACTATAAAAATGCTCCGCACAGGAGCGTGTTTAAAAGGATAACTCCGCAGCAACGTTTCTTTTGTATCACTCGAACCAATTGCCGGACGCTATCCCGAAGCCTCTCAACGTCTGCCTCCCTCGCGGGGGTGCCTTTTGAAAAACAACGCGGCTTCATGCTCTGGTTCGTGCGGAGTGTACTCTAGCCCATTTTTCAAACAAAAAAAACCCTCGGTTATTCCCCGCCGCCGGGGGGCGGCGAAAAAAAGAGGATCCTTTTTCCGATTCATCCATAACTTTTCCGCGATACGAAATGGGGGATGTTTCCACGCCCGTTTACCGTCCAGAATCCTTGTCCCTGTTTTTTCACCAGCAAAGCGCTTGAGCGTGGAGGTCCCATGTTTTTGAGCAGTGCCATCATCACCGTCCACCTTGAAAACCTTCGGCATAACCTGAAAACATTGCTGGCCCGCCACCCTTCTCTCATGCCGGTCATCAAGGCCGACGCCTACGGGCACGGCGTCGTCGCCGTCGCGCGCGTACTGGCGGAAGAGGGGATACAGCATATGGCGGTGGGTTCCGTGGGGGAAGGCGCACTGCTCAGGCAGGAGGGGCATACGGCTTTCCTGCTCGCCCTGATGGGACTGGCAAGGGATGAAGACACGGCTCTCGCCGCAAGCTACGATATCACGCCGCTGGTCCATAGCCGGGAAAGCCTTGAGCGGATCCTTGCGCAAAGCCATCTGACGGGACGGGCGAAGCCGTTGACGGTTGCCATCAAGTTCGATACCGGCATGTCCCGGCTGGGATTCCGCGTGGATGAAGCGGCTGAGCTGGCCGATTATCTGCGTACGCTCAAGGAAGTGCGGCCCGTGCTGGTCATGTCGCACCTCGCCGCTTCGGATACTCCGGCACTTGATGATTTCACCCACGAACAGGCGCGCCGCTTCCACGAAGCGACGGAAAGCATGAAGGCCGTTTTCCCGGACCTCAAAACATCCCTGACAAACTCTCCGGGCCTCCTCTGCTGGCCGAGCTACGTCGGCGATCTGGCCAGGCCCGGCGTCACGCTCTACGGAGGAAATCCGCTTCACGGCACGGACAGGGCCAAGCTGGGCATGGGACTGCTTCCCGTCATGGAGATGGCGGCTCCCGTGCTTTCCGTCCACCCCGTTGTGAAAGGCGCCACGGTCAGCTACGGCTGCCTGTACACCGCCCCCAAAGACATCAGGGCGGCCGTCGTCGGAGCCGGCTATGCCGACGGCTACCCGCGTTCGCTGTCCATGCGCGGGTCGGTCCTGATCCGGGGACAGCGCGCCCCTATCCTTGGGCGGGTGTGTATGCAGATGTGCATCGTCGACGTGACCGATATCCCGGGCGTCGAACCCGGCGATACGGCTTACCTGCTGGGGGGCTCGGGCCCGCTGGCCATCCGGCCCGAGGAACTTGCCGAATGGTGGGGGACCATTTCTTATGAGGTATTCTGTGCGCTAGGCCGCAACCGCCGCGTAAGCGAAAAAAAGTTCAGCGAATACAGTAACCGGCGGGCCTAAGCTTCAGTTTCTGGTGCGGCAGGGCTCCCCGCCGCACCGTTCAGCGCTGGCAGCAATAGCCGCCTTCCACACCTTCCGGGCTCAGCACGATTTGCCAGAGCTGGATGTCGCGCGCCCGGAAAGCGCCCGCGCAGCTTAAAAGATAGTACCGGTACATGCGGCGTACGCGCTCGCTGCACTGGAAAGCGCCTTCCACATAGCCTTCCTCAAAGCGCTGGTGCCATGCCATGAGCGTCTTATCGTAATCGGCACCGAAGTTGTGCCAGTCTTCCATGACATAAAGCCCGGTGATGGCCTTTGCGACGCAAACGGGAGAGGGAAGCATCCCGTTGGGGAAGATATATTTATTGATCCACGGATCGGTCCCCGTCTTCTTCTTGCTGTTGCCGATGGTATGCAGCAGGAACAGCCCCGAAGGTTTCAGCAGCCGTTTGGTCGTCTTCATGAAAATACCATAATTTTTCCGTCCCACGTGCTCGAACATCCCCACGGAGACGATGCGATCGAACTGCCCTTCCATCGAACGGTAATCTTGCAGCAGCCAGTTGACGAGATGCCCGGCATCGTGTTCCCGGGCATAGGCCAGCTGTTCCGTGGAAATCGTGACCCCAGTGACCTTCACCCCGTATTCTCTGGCCATATATAAGGAAAGGCCACCCCAGCCGCACCCGATGTCGAGCACGGACATCCCTTCCTTGAGATCCAGCTTCCGGCAAATCAGATCCATCTTGTTGCGCTGCGCCTCGTCCAGCGTCTCGGCATCCTTCCAATACCCGCAACTGTAATTCATCGTAGGCCCCAGCATACGTGCGAACATGGCGTTGTCCGTATTGTAATGCTGTTCCGCGACCATTGGGGCTCTGGCTACGCTTTGCAGGTTGAACAGGAGCTGGCTCGCCACGATCAGCGCGTTGGGCAGGTTGCGCCGTACCTTATCCTCCAGATGCGCGTGAAGGGCCTTACAAAACATCACATCCAGCTGGTCGCAGTCCCACCAGCCCTCGAGATAGGCCTCGCCCGCTCCGAGCGTCCCCTCCCGAATCACCCGTTTATACAGGCCTTCATTATGAACCCGGATATCCCAGGGACGGTCTCCCCCAACCCGGATATCCGCCTCAGCAAGCATCGAAGTCAAAACGGCTTTTGCATCCATGACTAACCTCCGAAAATATCGCCTTCACACCCCTTCCCGGAGTAAAGGCGGCTTTCCATGATGCACCACGGAATACCCTTTTCTTCAATTATTAGTTGGCGCTAGAATCATTCAACCATAAAAACCTCATCCATGCGGAGGGACACGAAAAAGCCAAAAAATCCCCACAATTCGAAGAGGCTGTGCGGGCGGCTGAGCCCCTGCCGCCACGATCAAAAAAGAGAAGACGGACAATCCGCCTCCTCTTTATTGTAAGACTGCAACCGCCCTTCGCAAGGGAGATTATTCGTCGTCATCCCCGCCGGTCTTCTCGGGCAGCTTTCCGATGCGCTTCAAAAACTCGTCGCGGCAGTCGTAGCTGCAAAAACGGTGAATCGTCTTGCCGTCCCGAACGGTGATGTTGCTGTCGGAGTCAATATAGGCTCCGCAAACCGGGTCTTTGACCATCTCCCCGGTAGCGATGAGATGTTCCTTTTCCTTCTTGGTATCCTCGCCGCTCTTTTTGCGGTCGTTCATGAACATGCGATACAGGGCATAGCCCACAAGGATGAGGATCAACCATTTCCACATGGTTCAACTCCAGCATTGCCGTTACTGGCGGATGCGGTTCCCTTCCACGGCATGAGCGAGGGAACGCAACGCCTCTCCGGGAGTCCGTCCGTCGGAGAGGAGCAGATTCGGTTCGATATCCCGCAGGGGGACAAGCACAAAAGCCCGTTCCGACATGCGAGGATGGGGCAGAGCCAGATGCGGCGTATCCCAGCGCTCCTGATCAAACAACAAGAGATCCAGATCGATAACGCGCGGGCCGAACCGCATCGCCGGGTCCGACGTCTCCCGGACGCGGCCCAACCTCTTTTCCACGTCAAGCAGCATATCCAAAAAATCGGGGGCTGTCATGTCTAAAGCGCAGGATACCTTGAGAACCTGATTGGCGAACCAGGGCTGGTCGCGCATATCCTGCGGCTCCGTAAAATAGACGGGCGACGACGCCTCGATTTTCCAGCCCGGCAGAGCCCCCAAAACCTCACGCGCCCGGGCCAGATTCGTTTCCGGTTCGCCCATATTGGAACCCATGCACACATACGCCATATGCCGCTCATTCATCATATCACTCCAAAAGCCGCGACCGGTTTGCGATTCCCCATGCTCTGGTGTATTCTGCGAACATGAAGACGACCACGCGAATCCATGCATCTCCCGTTTCCGACAAGAACGGGCAGCGCCCCGATACTCCGGCAGGTTTTCCCGCCAGACTGGCTTCCCGCTGGCTTGATGGACTCATAGCCGAACGGGGGCTCTCGCGCAACACCGTCGCCGCCTACAGGCAGGATCTGGACGCGCTCCGGGACTTCCTCGACGAGCTGGAAACGCCCCTCAGCGGCCTCGACGACGAAAACATCACGCTGTTCATCGCCTGGCTGCGCAAACGCGGCGACGCAACCCGCACGCTCGCGCGGCGCATTTCGTCCCTGCGCAGTTTCCTCGCATGGTGCGTCGAACGGGGGGAGCTGGCCTCCAACCCGGCCGCCCTCATCGACACGCCCAAGCTCCCCTCCCTCCTGCCCGACGTGCTGACGCAGGATGAGATCATCCGTCTGCTCAACGCGCCGGACGCCACCAGCAAGCTCGGGCTCCGGGATCGGGCCATGCTGGAACTGCTGTACGCCGCGGGTATGCGCGTTTCCGAACTCATCGAACTGCAACCCATCGATCTGGATCTCCAGCGGGGCGTCGTGCGCATTTTCGGCAAGGGAAGCAAGGAGCGCCTTGTCCCCCTGCATGACGCGGCGGTCATGCGCATGGCCGAATACCTCAAAATCGTGCGCCCCCTCTTTACTCCCATTGAAGACCGGGTGTTCCTCAACCGTTCCGGCAACGGCCTCTCCCGGCAGGGCGTCTGGAAGCTGGTCAAACGCTACGCGCTGGAGGCTGGCATCCGAAAACCCATTTCCCCGCACACGTTCCGGCACTCCTTCGCCACCCACCTGCTGGAAGGCGGAGCGGATCTCCGTTCCGTGCAGATCCTCCTCGGCCATGCGGACATGAGCGCCACGGAGCTCTACACGCACGTCCAGTCCGAACGCCTGCTCCAGATCCACAGGAAATACCATCCCCGGTCCCAGCACGCCGAGTCCGGCCCGGATGACGCCTCCTCTCCCGAAGACGACCTGTCGTAAGCTGCATAAGGAAACCGCATGAAACCTTCCCTGGCCTCCGCCCCCACCGTCATCAGCTGCCACAGCAACGCCGACTGGGATGCCCTGTCTTCGATGATCGGCATGTCCATGATCTACCCCGACAGCATCATGATCTTCCCGGGCAGCATGGAAAAGCCGCTGAACCAGTTTTTCAACGAAACCGCCGTGTTTCTGTATACCTTCAAAAATATAAAAGAGATCGATCACGCCAGCGTGAAGCGCGTCGTCGTCGTGGACACGCAGATCCGTTCCCGCGTGCCGCAGGTGCAGGAGCTGCTTGATCTTCCCGGCGTGGAGGTGGAGGTATGGGATCACCACCCCACTCCCACCCCCTACTCCGGCGAAAAGAGCAAGGTCATCAATGCCGACGTGACGCACATCGGGACCACGGGCTCCACCTGCACGCTTATCTGCCAAGCCTTGCAGGAACGGGGCATCACCCCGGCCTGTCAGGAAGCCACCTTTCTCGGGCTCGGCATCTACGGCGACACGGGCGCGTTTACCTACACGTCCACCAAACCGGAAGACTTCCTCGCGGGGGCGTGGCTGCGCCAGCACGGCATGGATCTGCCCTTCATCGCGGATCTCGTCCAGACGGGCATGACCAGCGTCCACATCAAGGTTCTCAACGAGCTGCTCGACTCCGCCACCGCGCACGAAATCGGCCCTTACAGCG
>PPYF01129483.1_pt1 | contig 40053 bp, 28 predicted proteins | sample 1559871 | NCBI WGS metagenome assembly PPYF01 (sample SAMN08240021, study PRJNA423297) | Human gut metagenome, whole genome shotgun sequencing project.
GTATAAAAAAGTCTGGGATACGATAGAAAAGGGGGGGCTGACGAAAAAGGTAAAGATGGGAATGAAATTAAGCAACTTCCTGCTTGCCTTTGGCGTGGATAAGAGACGCAAACTGTTTGCCAAGGTACACGAAAGCTTCGGCGGACATGTCCGTCTGTTCATCAGCGGGGCTGCCGGAATTGATCCACAGGTGAGCAAAGGGTTCCGCTCACTTGGTATTTTGCTGATTCAGGGATATGGTTTAACGGAATGCGCGCCCATTGCCGCGTTGAATCGGAACTGTGATTACAAAGACGACGCGGCGGGGCTGCCAATGCCGGGAGTCAGCATTCAGATCGATCAGCCAAACGAAGATCATGTGGGCGAAATCCTGATTAAGGGACCGAACGTCATGCTGGGTTATTATGGCGACGAGGCGGCAACGAAGATGGCCATTGATTCCAATGGTTATTTTCATTCCGGCGACCTGGGGTACATGGACCGGGATCAATTCGTTCATATTACAGGACGGAAGAAAAACGTTATCGTTACGAAGAACGGCAAGAATATTTTTCCGGAGGAAATCGAGTATCTCCTGCTCAAAAGCCCTTATATCGAAGAAGTCATTGTGTATGGCAGCGAGGAGGATGGCGAGACCATTGTAAAGGCGAATATTTTCCCGAATTATGATGCGATTGCGAAGGCGGTTCAAGATGGTGTCCTTCTTACCGACGACGTTCACGCCGTCGTCCAGAACGAAATCAAAACGGTGAACAAACAGCTGGTCACGTATAAGGCTGTGAAGGGGTTTGCTCTGCGGGAACGGGAATTTGAGAAGACCTCGACAAAGAAAATCAAGCGTTATGTGGAAGACAATCAGGTATAGTAAGACGGGGAGCGTTTCATGAGAAAATGCGATGTGGGAATTATTACGGATGGCAGGTCGGGTATGGATCTGGCCCGGAACATGGAACGGCACGGATATCTGGTCTCGGTGTACCAGGTATCGCTGCCGGGTTTGGACAGCAAGGAATACCAGAGCGATTTGGCCGGTTCTCTGCATGGTACATCGGTGGAACTGGTGTTTGATATGGAGACCTTTCTGCTTTCCCTTCCGAAAAACCGTGTTGTTTTCTTATTGGGTAAACGGGAATCTTTTTCTGACCTTCTTTTGCCCGAACTCAAGAACGCTTTGACAGCCAACGATATTATTGTGGATTGCGGTGATGTGGATCACGAACGCTCCACAAAGAGATGCCGCACATTCCACAAAGAAAACGGTATTTATTATCTTGGAACCGGCTTTCTGGGCGGTGAGGAAGAGGCTCTTCAAAAACCGTCTTTTTTGGTAGGCGGACCGTATGTGGCCTACGATCGTGTTCGGGTGCTTCTCAACGATATTTCCGCTCAGGTGGATGGCTTTTCTTGCTGTCCTTATGTGGGCCCGGAAGGAGCAGGGGATTACGTAAAAATGATCCACAACGGCATTGGACAGGTTTTCCTGCAAGTGATAAGCGAGGCCATTCTGCTCCTCCAGCGGTTGCTTGGCTGCGATGCGGTCAAGGTACACGATGTTTTATCAGAATGGAACGAGCATGAACTGGATGGCTATCTGCTGGACATTGCAGCGGACATATCCGGCCGTTTTGATAAAGAAACCAACGAGCCGATTCTCCAGATTGCGCTGGACAAAGTGGAACCTTGTCCCTCCTCTCGGTGGATCGGACAAAGCGCCATGGAATTGGCCGTACCCATCCCCATTGTATTGGAGAGCTTTCAAAGCGAGTATTTGGCCAACTACAAGAACGAACGAATCGCTTCTTCCAAAATGATAAAGAATCCGAAAGAAAAAACGTTTACAGACTTGGAACGAAAGTCTTTTCTAGAACGAATCCGCCGTTCCGTTTATATGGGCGCGATTTGTGCTTTTTCCCAAGGCTTTGCGCTGTTGGCAAAGGCCTCGGATCATTATGCTTGGAATGTGGATTTCCTATCGGTGGCTAGAACGTTTCAGGGAGGAGGCTATCTGCGGTGCAAGCTGTTGGATCGGATTATCGATGCCTTTTCCAGAAACAATAAACTGGATAATTTGTTGCTGGACACCAATTTCCGCAGTGCAGCCGAATCGTATGTGCCCGATCTACGAGAGGTGGTCGCCACAGCGATTTCCTCTGGACTTGCCGTACCGTCGCTGTGCAGCGCGGTTTCGTATATCGACCAATACCGGTGCCCGAAGAGCATGGCTGGGTTCATTCAGTTGATGCGGGATTACATTGCCTCTTCCGGATACGAGCGCGTGGACCGGCAGGGCATCTTTTTTGCAGATTGGAAGAATCCGGCAAAGTCCATCCGGAGTTGGGAAGCGGAAATACGATAAAGTCCTGTCTGGATTCCAGGCTAACAAATGTTGGTGAAACGGCGTTATTTCTGCGGCACGTCCTGTTCTCTGCTGCGTCGCCGGGCACTTTCTTCTTCCAAAGCATGTTTCTCTGCGATTTTACGCTCAAAAGCGATGTCTTTCCGAATGCCAAGAAAAGATTTGCCGGTTAGGATGACCAGAACCGTGTACAAAATAGCCAGCCGCAGTTTCAGCGAGACGCCAAGAACTGGTGCCAGCAGCGAAGCGAGAGGCTGATAGGGAAGCGTCCACCATAAAAACACGTTTTCTGCGGCGGGAAAAGCTCCGGCCATTCCAAGCAGCAGCAGAATAAAATGAAGAACAAAAAAGAAGATACCCAATAGCTGATAAAGCAGAAGCCCTCTCAGCAGGTTCCCTTGTCTTTTTACACGAAGAACGATGCAAAGCGCAATGTGACATACGGTAAACAAAATGGACAAAACTAGCCCCGTCGTATGGAATTGCAGCGTTTTGACATTTTGCCAATCTCCCAGATAGATGATCAGCAGGTGGAGCGAGGTCAGGAACAGAAACACGAGGAGGGGAATCCGGTATTTGTTGTAGAAGGCTTTCACGAGATCACGACCGTTTCTTATAATTTATCGATAGGAAGAACATAAAATAAAATGGAAAAAAAGTGAAGTATGCTGCCGCCCAGTACGAAAAGATGCCAGACGGGATGGGCATACGGCAGTTTTTTGGCTTTGTAAAAAAGGATTCCGAAGGTATACAATACGCCGCCTGCCAGCAGCAGGATCAGCCCGGGGAGCTTCATTCTTTCTATCATGGGTTTGATAGCGATTAGGATCACCCAGCCGGTTACCAGATAACAAACCATGGAAACTTTTTTGAATTTTTCCAAGTTAACGGAGTTAAAGACGATGCCAAGAATCGTTACGCCCCAAACGATGCCGAAGAGCGTCCAGCCAAGCGCACCGCGGAGCGTTACCAAAGTATAGGGGGTATACGTTCCGGCGATAAGCAGATAGATGGAGCAATGATCGAATATGCGGAATACCTTTTTGACTCGTTCTCCCTGAAAAGCGTGATATAGTGTTGACATACCGTACAGGATGACCATCGTAGAGCCGTACAGCGCGGCGCTTACCACACAGAGGACATCTCCGTACAGAACAGCGAACACGATGGAAAGAACCAAAGCAGCAATGCCGAGACAAGTTCCTATTCCATGGGAAATGGAGTTGAAAATTTCTTCGCCCAAGGTGTAGAAGTTATTGATGAGTTTTCGTTCTTTTCTTTGAGGCATAGCCGCTGTTCCGCCCCTTTCTTTTGTCCGCGTCTTTTTGGCAAACAATACATAACCGACATAACATTATAGCACAATCCGCCGTATTTGTAAAAGTGTCTGTTATTTGAGCCCAGGGCAACGGCATTTCCTTTTTTTGAGCGTAAAAGATTGCATTTCGCGGTTCTGGAGACAGCGGAATTTTTTCGGATTTTCGTATTGACAGTCCGAGCAACATATTGTATACTAACCAAGGTTTCCAGAGGGGAGTAGTTCAACTGGTAGAGCAACGGTCTCCAAAACCGTCTGTTGCGTGTTCGATTCGCGTCTCCCCTGCCACCCAACAACAGATTCGGGATCCTTCTTGGTTCCGGATCTGTTGTTTTATTTAGGGAAACGAAAGAAACCAAGTGTTCTCTTGCTTTTTTACGGCAGGGATTGCCAGGAAAAATATCTTGACTTCTATGGTTCCTGTGCTATACTAACCTGTAGTATGGGAATACAATTTAGAAACAGAGTCTTTCCATGCAAATGTTTTTTGACCACTTTCTCGTAAACGGAAAGTCAAGGCCATACGGACAGCCGGGTCAAGTGCCGAGTGGCAACTTTCGTTGCTTTATTGATCGAGTGTGGAACTCGAATTTTATAAGTTGGTTACTTCATAACCAGTGTGCGTGTGGCACATCAAACTTGTGAAACGGTCAATAAGAGTGGTAAAAGTAAAATGTTTGCTATATAGACTCTGAACCCCTGTCTGTCCTTGGTACGAGAAAGAAAGGAAGCGCCTTTCTGCCGGTGTCCCGGTCTGCGCTTCCGGAATCGGGCCGCCGCAGAAGAAACCGAACGCAAGACCGGATGCACCGCCGCCGCGTACTTGCGTTTTATGTTTTTATTATGGGGAAAAGGCGGGATGCGATATGGAGGAAAAACTCAAGCTCTATGGATTCAACAATTTGACAAAATCGCTTAGCTTCAACATTTACGATGTTTGTTATGCGAAAACCCCACGGGAACAAAAGGATTATATCGCTTATATCGATAAACAATACAATTCCGAGCGCTTGACCGGTATTCTCAATCATGTGGTGGAGATGATCGGCGCCAACGTACTGCACATTTCCCGTCAGGATTACGATCCGCAGGGCGCCAGCGTAACGTTCCTCATTGCGGAGAGCTCCATGATTCCGGTTGGAGGGGATGCGGTGGTGGCTCATTTGGATAAGAGTCACGTGACGGTACACACTTATCCGGAATATCATCCGGACAACTGCCTGGCTACCTTCCGGGTCGATATCGACGTGGCTACCTGTGGGGAAATTACGCCGCTTTCTACCTTGGATTATCTGATCGGCAGCTTTGATTCCGATATTATCACCATGGATTATCGTGTAAGAGGCTTTACCAGGGATGTAGAGGGAAAAAAACTGTTCATTGATCACCGGATTACCTCGATTCAAGACTATATCGATGAGAAAACACTTCGGCGGTACGATGCGGCGGATATCAACTTGTATGAGGCTAATTTGTTTCACACCAAAATGCTGATTAAGGAGATTGACCTGCAGAACTATTTGTTTAATACAGACGTCTACGAATTGCCGCCTAAAACGCGCTTGGCCATTACGGACAGTTTGAGGCGGGAGATGATCGAGATCTTCAGCGGCCGGAATATTTATTGAAGGGATGAGGGACCGTATGGCAAGCCTGTCGCAAGAGCGTGCTCCAATTTATGAAGCGCTGGAACGGTTTCGGAAGATGCGCGTCGTTCCTTTTGATGTTCCGGGTCACAAGCGGGGCCGGGGCAACCCAGAGCTGACCCGGTTTCTTGGAGAACAGTGTGTGGGATTGGATGTAAATTCCATGAAGCCGCTGGACAACCTATGCCATCCGATATCGGTTATCCGGGAAGCGGAGGAATTGGCTGCAGAGGCATTTGGCGCCTCCTATGCTTTTTTGATGGTAGGGGGAACTACCTCGGCGGTGCAGAGTATGGTGCTGTCCGTCTGCAAACAAGGGGATAAAATCATTTTACCCCGCAACGTACACCGCAGCGTGATCAATGCCCTGGTTCTGTGCGGGGCACAGCCCGTCTATGTCAACCCGGAGGTGGATCATCGTCTTGGAATTGCGCTGGGTATGAAAGCATCGCAGGTGGAGAAAGCAATTTCTGACCACCCGGATGCGGTGGCCGTTTTTGTAAACAACCCTACGTATTATGGAATTTGTTCTGATCTGCGGTCCATTGTAAAGCTTGCCCATGCTCGGGGTATGCGCGTTCTGGTAGACGAGGCCCATGGCACGCATTTCTATTTTGGCGACAATCTTCCGGTTTCCGCCATGGCGGCGGGGGCAGATCTGGCTTCCGTCAGCATGCACAAATCGGGCGGAAGCTTGACTCAGAGTTCTTTTCTGCTGGCCGGTCCTTGTGTCAACGCCGGCTATGTCCGACAGATCATCAACCTGACTCAAACTACCAGCGCGTCCTATTTGCTCCTTTCCAGCTTGGACATTTCCCGACGCAATCTGGCGCTGCGCGGAAAAGAAATTTTTCGCCAGGTTACCCAGCTGGCGGAATACGCTAGAAGTGAAATCAATGCCATAGGAGGATTCTACGCATATTCCCGGGAATTGATCAACGGAGAATGTATCTATGATTTTGATCCCACGAAATTATCCGTTTATACGCTGGACATCGGACTGGCCGGTATCGAGGTGTATGACATTTTGCGGGATGAATACGACATTCAAATTGAATTTGGCGACATAGGCAATATTCTGGCGTATTTGTCCATTGGAGACAGGAAGCAGGATGTGGAGCGCTTGGTCAGTGCCCTGGCGGAAATCCGACGCCGCTATCAGAGAAACCGCACGGGAATGTTAACTCAGGAATATTTGCCGCCGCAGGTAGCAGCCACCCCTCAGGAAGCGTTCTATGCAGAGAAGGAATCTCTTCCGCTGCACGAAACAGCGGGGCGGGTTTGCAGCGAATTTGTGATGTGTTATCCTCCCGGAATTCCCATTCTGGCGCCGGGAGAACGCATTACGAAAGAGATATTGGATTACATCGACTACGCTAAGGAGAAAGGGTGTTCGATGACGGGGCCGGAGGATCCGGATATCCGGAGGCTGAACGTGCTGAAAGGGGAGTAAAAATGGAACTGTGGTTTACGGAAAGGCATACGCCGCACGTCAATTTTTCGATCCGGGTGGATCGTCAGTTGTATTGCGGCCAAAGTGAGTTTCAGCGAATCGATGTTTTTGATTCCAAAGAGTTCGGGCGTTTCTTAACGTTGGATGGCTACATGATGCTGACGGAGAAAGATGAGTTTATCTATCATGAGATGATTACTCATGTCCCTATGGCGGTGCATCCCGCAGTCCGGCGTATTCTGGTGATCGGGGCAGGGGATGGCGGCGTAATCCGGGAGCTGACCCGGTATCCTTATGTGGAGCACATCGACCTGGTGGAAATTGATCCGCTGGTGGTAGAGGTGTGCCGGAATTTTTTACCGCAAACGGCTTGCCGGCTGGACGACCCTAGGGTTCATATTACATTTGAGGACGGATTGAAATACATTCGCGGCTGCGAAGAAGAATACGATCTGATCATAGTGGATTCTACCGATCCGTTCGGCCCGGGAGAAGGGCTGTTCACCAAAGAATTCTATGGAAATTGTTACAAGGCGTTGAAAGAAGACGGCATCATGGTCAATCAGCATGAAAGTCCTTTTTACGAGGAAGATGCCGTTGCCATGCAGCGGACTCACAAACGGATTACAGAAAGCTTTCCCATCAGCCGGGTTTACCAGGTGCACATCCCCACATACCCGTCGGGGCATTGGCTGTTTGGGTTTGCGTCCAAGAAATATCATCCGGTTCACGATCTTCATGCCGTTGCTTGGAACATGTTGGGTTTTTCCACCCGATACTATACCACCCGGCTGCATGCGGGATCATTTGCTTTGCCGGCGTATGTGGAGGAGCTGCTGCGAGATGTTGAGTAAAAATATCGAAACGTTTATCGGCTGCGACGCCGAGTATGAGGACGCGTCCATCGTTCTGTTTGGGGCGCCGTTTGATTCTACCACGTCCTACCGTCCCGGCACCCGATTTGGGCCCCGGGCGATTCGGGGAGAATCATTTGGCCTGGAGACTTACAGTCCCTATCAGGATCGGGATTTGGCGGAGCTGCAGGTTTTTGACAGCGGGGATTTGGAACTCTGCTTTGGCGATACGCAGAGGGCTTTGGAGGATATCCGGGAGCGTACTCGAATCATTCTGGAAGACGGAAAGCTTCCGGTGATGCTGGGCGGTGAGCATTTGGTTACGCTAGGCGCGGTTCGCGCCGTCCGTGCTTGTTATCCGGATTTGTGTCTTCTTCACTTTGATGCTCACGCAGATTTGCGGGAAGACTATCTGGGAGCCGGACTTTCTCATGCCAGCGTCATCCGGCGTTGCTGGGAGCTGCTGGGGGATCAGCGGATTTTTCAGTTTGGAATACGATCCGGAGACCGGGAGGAGTTTCGCTGGGCGTCAGAGGGCCACGTCTTTTTGCGGAAGTTTACCTTGGAGGGATTGGAAGAGGTGCTGGCCTCTTTGCAAGGTAAGCCCGTTTATTTGACCGTTGATCTGGATGTGTTGGATCCATCCGTTTTTCCGGGCACCGGAACACCGGAAGCAGGAGGCGTGTCATTTGTCCAGTTGTTGTCTGCTTTGCGGTCCGTTTGCGGCAGCGTCCGCGTTGTTGCCTGCGATATCAACGAACTGTGCCCGACCTATGACCCCAGCGGTGCGTCTACTGCTCTCGCGTGCAAGTTGGTACGGGAATTGTTGTTGGCTTTGTAAAACGATAAGAGATCAAAGGAGGATTTTAAGTTATGGGGAAGGTCTTGATTATTGGCTGCGGCGGCGTGGCCAGCGTGGCAATTCATAAGTGCTGTCAGAACAGCCAGGTGTTTGATGAGATTTGTATTGCCAGCCGGACAAAATCCAAATGTGATGCTTTGCGGGACAAGCTGTCCGGCGTTACCCGTTCTCACATTACTACCGCGCAAATAGATGCCAACGATACGGACGCGCTGATTCAGCTGATTCAGCGGGAGAAACCCGATGTGGTGCTGAACCTGGCTTTGCCGTATCAGGATCTGACTATCATGGACGCCTGCTTGGCTACCAAAACGAACTATGTGGATACTGCCAATTATGAGCCGGAGGATACGGCGAAATTTGAATACAAATGGCAGTGGGCTTACCAGGATGCCTATCGGGAAGCCGGCATCACGGCGCTGCTGGGAAGCGGATTTGATCCTGGCGTCACGGGAGTCTTCTCCGCTTATGCGCTAAAGCACTATTTTGATGAAATTCATTATCTGGATATTCTGGATTGCAATGGAGGCGACCATGGGTATCCGTTTGCAACCAATTTCAATCCGGAAATCAACATCCGGGAGGTTTCCGCCAAGGGCAGTTATTGGGAGAACGGGGAATGGGTGGAGACCGAGCCCATGGAAATCAAACGGGTGTATTCTTTCCCGGAAGTAGGAGAGAAGGACATGTACCTGCTCCATCACGAGGAGTTGGAATCTCTGGCGAAAAACATTCCCGGCATCAAACGGATTCGTTTCTTTATGACGTTTGGCCAGAGCTATTTAACCCATCTGAAATGTCTGGAAAACGTGGGGATGACATCCATTGAGCCAATCGAATACGAAGGCAAGCAAATTGTACCGCTGCAATTTCTCAAGGCGGTCCTGCCGGATCCGTCCACACTGGGACCGCGGACCAAGGGGAAAACCAATATCGGCTGCATTTTTCAGGGTAAAAAGGACGGCAAGGATCGTACCGTTTCTATTTATAATGTCTGCGACCATCAGGAGTGTTATCGGGAGGTAGGCTCCCAAGCCGTTGCGTACACCACCGGGGTACCGGCGATGATTGGCGCCATGATGCTGATGACAGGAACCTGGAACCATCCCGGTGTGCGTAACGTGGAAGAATTTGATCCGGATCCTTTTATGGATGCTTTGAACCGCTGGGGGTTGCCTTGGAAGGTGGATTTCGATCCGAAACTGGTGGATTGATATGCGTCTGGAACAACTTCCTACCCCTTGTTATGTAGTGGATGAGGCATTGCTGGAGCAAAACTTAATGGTCCTGTCTGGCGTTATGCGGCGGACAGGCTGCCACATTTTGCTGGCGCAGAAGGCCTTTTCCTGTTATGCCGTTTATCCCCTGATCGGCCGTTATCTTAGCGGTACCACAGCCAGCGGCTTATTTGAAGCCCGTTTGGGCGCGGAAGAAATGGGGAAAGAAAACCATATATTCAGTCCGGCCTACCGGGAAGAAGAGTTTGATGAAATCGTATCGCTCTGCGACCACATTGTGTTCAATTCTTTTTCTCAGCTGAAACGGTTTGGCGAGGCTGCGAAACGGGCGGGAAGGAGCATTGGCCTGCGGCTGAATCCGGAATGCTCTACGCAGCCGGGGCATGCCATCTACGATCCGTGTTCTCCCGGATCCCGACTGGGCATTCCGCTTTCCCAGTTCCAGGCAGATTGTCTGGATGGGGTGGAAGGGTTCCATTTTCATACTTTATGTGAACAGAACGCGGACGCTCTGGTGACGACGGTGGAAGCACTGGAAGCCAAATTTGGCACTTGGCTTGGCCGGATGACATGGCTGAATTTCGGCGGAGGCCATCATATCACCCGTTCGGACTACGATCTGCAAACTTTGGAAGCTTGCCTTATTCGGGTACAGGAGAAGTATGGTGTCCGAGTCTATTTGGAACCGGGTGAGGCGGTGGCCTTGAACGCAGGATTTTTGGTAACCTCAGTATTGGATACGCTGTATCATGACGGAAACATTGCCATTTTGGATACGTCGGCTGCTTGCCATATGCCTGATGTGTTGGAGATGCCATACCGGCCGCCGCTGCTTTCTTCTGGCGAACCGGGTGAGAAGGCCTATACGTACCGTTTGGGAGGGGCGACTTGTCTGGCTGGAGATATCATTGGCGCCTATTCGTTTGATACGCCTTTGTTGCCGGGAGATAAGCTGATATTTGGCGATATGGCGATTTATTCCATGGTAAAGAACAATACCTTCAACGGTATGGCGCTGCCATCCATTGCGTTGCGGGATTCCCGCGGGGAGTGCCGGCTAATCCGGCAGTTTGGTTATGAGGACTTTAAAATGAGGTTATCCTGAAAGCTGTTAGCCTGTGGGAACTTTCTTCCTTGGGACGGGAAAGAAGGCTTGACAGATGGCGTAACAGCCTTTATAATATAAACGTTTGAATTTCAAAGTTTTTGGAGTGAACGCATGGAGACGCAGGAAGAGGAATTGAACCGTTTTCTAGTAGAGGTATTCAATGAGATTCTCAAAACAGAAGAGTCTTGTATTGGTGACAGCGGTTTTGAGGACCTTTCTTTGCGGGAACTGCATGTGATTGAAGCGGTATGCAACGCGGAGAGCAGAACGGATGGAAACCGTGCTGCTGCGATTGCGGCGGAACTCCGGGTTACACCGGGAACACTCACGACTGCTGTATCGATTTTGGAGAAAAAAGGGTATCTCCTCCGGATCCGTGATGAACGAGACCGGAGGGTAGTTCGAATTTGCTCTACAGAGCTGGGAAAGGAAGCCAACCGAAACCACGCGCGGTTCCATGCGGAGATGGTTCGGGCAATCCTTTCTGCGATTTCCGAAGAGGAGGCGGCTGTTTTCATCCGCGCATTGAGCAAAATTCGTGTTTTTTTTGAATCAAAATATCGGGACGGCATCACAGACAATTAGATTTTAGAACGGATCGAGGGGTTAAACGAACGATGAAAGAACGGGATGGCATGGGCTCACAGCTTCGCCCAATAGATCAATTCAAACAGCTGATTGATCAGTCAGCGCGCCTTTTCGGTGACAAAGAAGCGTTTATCGTCAAAGAAAACAAAGAGCAGTCGAAAGATGTTTCCTACCGGCATATTACCTATCGGGAATTCCGACTGGAGATTGATTGCCTGGGCAGCGCCCTACTGGAACGGGGTTTGCAGGGGAAGCACATTGCAGTAATCGGAGAGAACCGGTACGAATGGTGTCTGACTTATCTGGCGGTAACCTGCGGACTAGGCGTCATTGTTCCGGTGGATAAAGACTTGAGCCCGGAAGAAATCGGCGGGCTTCTGGAGAAGGCTCAAGTGGAAGCCGTGGTGTATTCCGGTAAGTTGTCCTCTGCTACGGAACGGGTGCTGTATGGGACTCCCGGCGTCTTATGTGTTATCTGTATGGATCGGCGGGATGCACCGACAGACTGTGCGATTCCTTTCTATTGTCTAGATGATTTGCTGAAAAAGGGAAAAGAATTGCTGGAAGAGGGCAGACAAACGTACCGTCAGCTGGATCCGGATCCCGATGTTATGGGAGTATTGCTTTTTACCTCCGGGACCACAGGCGTGGCCAAAGGAGTGATGCTGTCTCAGAAAAACATCTGTTCCGATATCGAAAGCGTGGTGCAATGTCTGGATTACGATAGTCTTGACTCGGTCCTGTCAATTCTTCCGATTCATCATACCTATGAATGTACCTGCGATTTTTTGGTGATGATGTACCGTGGCTGCCGGATGGCGTTCTGTGACGGACTGCGTTATATATCCAAGAACATGCTGGAATACCAGCCGACGATTTTGATGCTGGTGCCTCTGATCCTGGAAAACGTCCATGAGAAAGTGATGAAAAAAGCTGCCAATACGCGCCTGAAAAAAATAGGATTCCGTTTTCTGCTGAATTTGGCCGGCTTCCTGAGTCGGATCGGGATTGATGTAAGAAAGAAAATGTTTCACTCCGTTCACGAATCTTTGGGCGGCAAACTCCGGCTTGTCATCGCGGGTGCGGCGGCGATTGATCCCAAAGTTTCGGCGGATTTGGGTAAAATGGGAATCATGATCCGGCAGGGGTATGGCTTGACGGAAACCTCGCCGATTATTTGCGTAAACCGGGAAGGTTCGTTTAAAAACAATTCCGTCGGACCGGCTATGCCTGGCGTAGAGGTAAAGATCGACCATCCCAACGCGGATGGAGAAGGCGAAATCCTGGCCCGCGGCAACAATGTTATGCTGGGCTATTATCAGGATCAGGCCGCTACGGACGCGGTGATCCGGGATGGCTGGTTTCATACAGGCGATCAGGGCTATATGGATAAGAAAGGATTTGTCTATATTACCGGGAGAATTAAAAACATTATTGTGAATAAGACGGGTAAAAATATTTATCCGGAGGAACTGGAGGGACATCTCAAATCCATTCCGTATATTCTGGAAAGCGTTGTTTGGGGTGACGAATCAGTGGATTCCGCTGACGCGGTGATCCACGCTACCGTGGTGCCAAATTTGGAGGCAATCCGCAGCAATCCTAAGTTGACGGAGGAGCAGCGAAAGGATGTGCAGGGATTGATCTGGAATGAAGTAAAAAAGATCAACAAAACACTGCCGGCTTACAAACGGATTCAGGCGCTGGATATCCGTAACGAAGAATTTGAAAAAACCACAACGAAGAAGATCAAGCGGAGTTTCTTATATACGCCACAGGACGTGCTGCACAAATCGCAGGATATGCTCCAGAATTTGAAAAGCAAAATTGTGAAGGAAAAAGAGAACAGCGATACATAAAATTTTGTTTGACAAGAGTACTATTATATATTATAATGGCACTCGGCTCTTGGAGAGATGGCTGAGCTGGTCTAAGGCGCACGACTGGAAATCGTGTGTCGGTTAATACCCGACCGAGGGTTCGAATCCCTCTCTCTCCGCCACGTCGCCGCAAGCTGCATATCGCTTGCGGCGACTTTTTTACAAAAGTCACCGACGTGCTCATTTCGCTGCGTCTCCTCTTCCGCAAAAGGTCACGCTGCGCCTACGCTGTTCGCTTGTAAACGCGCTCACAACGGCTCGCTGTCGCTACCAACTTTTTGCGGGCGGGAGTTCGAATCCCACCGCCGAAATGGCGAAAATATCTTTTTCATGCGGCTTAGACAAATAAAGACCGTTATTTTGATACAAAGCGTATCGAAGTAACGGTCTTTCACTTTGCCCGGAACACAATAAGGCTTCTTCTATCCGCAAAACATACACTGATGCCCAAAGCAATGTAACGACCACACTTATTGACCGATCGGTCAATAAGTGTTACAATATAGACCGAATAGTCTATATTGTAACAAGAGGGGCTACTATATGCGAAAAGAAATGAAAACGGAACGGACAAAAGAAAAAATCCTGGCAGCGGCAATTGAGGAATTCGGTACAAACGGCTATGCCGGCGCCTCACTTAACAATATCTGTAACACAGGGATTGCCAAAGGGCTACTGTATCACAATTATACAAACAAAGACGCACTGTATCTTGCCTGCGTGGAGCGGTGTTTTCATATATTGACAGAATATTTGAAAGGCGCAGACATTGGAATCGATTTGCAACGCTATACGAAAGCTCGACTTTCCTTTTTCTGCGAGCATGGAAATGAAGCGCGGTTGTTTTTTGAATCCGTATTACAGCCACCGATATCGCTGAAAGACGATATTGCAAAAGCGCGGGCCGATTTTGATAATTTCAATCGAGATTTGTATAGCTGCATTCTTGACGCAACCAGTCTACGTCCGGGTGTGACAAAAGAGGATGCCATGAGGTATTTTAACATGATACAGGAGATGTTCAACGGCTATTTCAGTGCTCCCGCTGTCAGCGGATTATCTTTCGTGGACACTATGGCGGCACATGAGGAAGGAATGTCCAAAATGCTTGACTTTATGCTATACGGAATCGCAAAGCGGGGTGGAGAAAAATGATGCTTCTGATCCTTCGCTGGTTGATCGCTATTGCAACTGCCTTTATCATTGGTAAACTGATATTAAAGATGAAACTACCGTCCATCCTGGGGTGGCTGATCGGCGGAATGGTCCTCGGTCCCTATGCATTTTCGCTCGTACCAAACGAACTGTTAAGTGCAGGTTGGTATCAAAATATCATCCATATACTGGAATGTGCAGTGGGGTTAATGATCGGTACGGAACTTGTTTGGAAACGAATGAAGCAATACGGCAAAGCGCTGCTGATTACCACGCTTACACAGTCACTAGGAACCTTTGTATTGGTTTCTGCCGCGTTTAGTATTGTTTTTGCGATCAGCGATATTCCGATTTACCTTGCTTTTGTGTTTGGCGGCATTGCTCTTGCCACAGCACCTGCCCCTGCGCTGTCCATCGTGCGGGAATTCAACACGGCCGGTCCAGTAACAAAGACGTTGATTCCTATGACAGCGCTGGATGATATGGTTGGCGTTGCGGTTTTCTTTACAACTATTGCAATTGTAGCCCATAGTATTTCTGAAACGGCCATACCGGTTTGGATGATTCCGGTAATGATTTTGCTGCCACTGGTGATCGGCGTGATTACGGGAATTCCGACAGGTTTACTGCTGAAAAAAGAACACAACAAAGCCGTAACGTTGACTGTTCTTTTGGGAATGATTCTTGTTACAGCAAGTCTCGGCTTTATCTGCAACACCTATCTGATGCCCTCTCCGGTACTGAATTTTATGCTGATGGGTATGGCGTTTTCGACAGCGTTCTCCAATATTGTATCCGAAGAACGACTGACACAGATTGTTGCGGATTTTAATCCGATTCTCGGAGTTTCCATGATTGTGGTGATTCTCAATCTTGGCGCCCCCCTTAACTATCATGCAATTTTAGGGGCGGGAATGTTTACCATTATTTATATCGTTTCCCGTGCCTGTGGAAAATATTTCGGTGCAAGGATTGGCGCCAAGGTAACTAGAATGCCGAAAACGGTACAGAAATATCTGGGCTTTACACTACTGCCTCATTCGGGGGTATCGTTGGTATTCACCGGAATTGCAGTTTCCACTCTTTCCGAAGCAACGCCGGACTGCGCGAAGATTATTCAGGGTACCATAGCTGCCGCAGCCGTCATCAATGAAATCATTGCAGTGATTGTGGCGAAGAAAGGCTTTGAATGGGCGGGCGAGTTCGAAAAACACCGTATAACTTGAATTAATCTGCACTATTCGTATTCCTTGGCCTCACAATGTTTCCAACAAAAAAGTGAATCCTTCAAAAATTAACAGGGGTACATTTGTTTTTTAATAAGGGCCCATTGCCTGATGAAAATCGTCGAAACGTTTTGTTTTTGCAGAAAAAGGAGTATCCGGCTGGGTAATAGCAGGTTTAACGGTTCTGCTTATTTTGTTATAAGGAAGCCAAAGTGGAAAGCTGCCGATTTCATTCGACAGCTTTCTTTTCCTTCTCGGGTATGATAAAATGAGAAGAAATCATGTTGGCCGGAGCGGTGTTATGTTAAACTTCGTCCGTCGGGATCCATCGTTTGTCAACCGGTATAAGAATGATTGTTAAGAATTTTACAATACAAGAATACCGCTTCTTCAAAAGTCTTTGCTCATGCGGCATGCTGAGCAGTTTGTTACCGTATATCGAATCAGAAACGAGGAAAACTCATGAATATTAGTATATTGATGAACCGGGGAGTCAGAAAAATTTTAAAAGTCGCCGGGCGTTATTATGGGAGAAGCGCAAAAGGGCGTGCCCTTCTTAGTCATATTCTGCCCCGCATCCGGACCTGCAGCCACATCCGACGTGATTACGAAAAAAGCGGCACGCATATCCCCTTGTTTTTAATTGCCAGCGTTGCTTCACAATGTAATTTACATTGCACCGGCTGTTATGCCAGGGCAAACGGAGCCTGTGGCAGCGAATTGTCACAGGCCGATCTTACGGCTGAACAGTGGAAGACAATCTTTGAGGAGGCCGCGGCGCTTGGCATTCCCTTTGTTTTGCTGGCCGGCGGCGAGCCGTTTATGCGTAAGGACGTTATTCAGGTTGCCTCACGGATACAAGACATCGTTTTCCCGGTCTTTACAAATGGGACGATGATCGACGGGGCTTACTTGTCGCTTCTTGACCAGAGCCGCAATATCATTCCTGTTTTCAGCATAGAAGGGGAAGGAAGGGAAACCGATGAGCGCCGGGGTGAAGGCGTTTCCCAAACGGTGTATGAGGCAATGGGCCGCTTGCAGGACAAGGAAATTCTATTTGGCGCTTCGATAACGGTCAGTAAGGAAAACCTGAGTACCGTTACCAGCACCTCTTTTGTCGCTAAGCTGCGCGATATGGGATGCGGGCTGCTTTTTTTCGTGGAATATGTGCCGGTTAGCGAGGGAAGTGAGTCTCTTCTATTGGGGCAACCCGATTTGGATGTGCTGGCACACGCCGTATCGGAGTTCCAAAACAAGATAGACGATATGATAATACTATCTTTTCCGGGAGATGAAGCCGCCATGGGTGGATGTTTGGCGTCGGGACGGGGGTTTTTTCACATCAATCCTTCCGGCGGAGCGGAGCCGTGCCCGTTTTCCCCCTATGCCCAATACAACCTGAAATCCTGTACGATCCTTGACGTGCTGAAATCCCAATATTTTGCGGACCTGAGAGCAATCGCCGGCAATGCAGATACGCATATGGGCGGCTGCACGCTCTTCCAACATCGAGATGAAGTGCTTGCCCTACATATTCAGCAAAGTAGAAGTACTTGAAGGTCAGCGGCATATCATCTACACGTGAAATGACGGAACAAGAATATCCTAAAGCGCTGGAGAAAGCAGGCTTCTGCGATGTGAATGTGAATTTTTTTACAATCGTCGACTACGCGCCGGACAATGCGGACGTGTCAGAGGAAACAGCCCTTTTGCAAATCAACACGCAACGGCTCGTTACCATAGCCAGCATGATAATAGAAAAATACTGGTTGCCGAAAGGATATTGTATGGATAAGCAGAGAAAAAAGTATCAAATTGGAATGATTGTCTCCATGGTGTTAACGTTTCTATGGCTTGTTTTCGTGATTCTGCTGACGAAAGGAAAAGAAATCGAAGATTTTTTGCTTGTGGAGCGTTATATTTTTATTGGTTTTCTTATAATAGAAAGTATTACCATTGCGTTCTTGTTTGTTTTTGTTGTGAAGTTAAGTAAAATAAATCATAAGACGAATCAGGACAGGAAGCCCGTTTCCAAGTCAACACAAGAGAAAATCATTAGAAGACGCGGTTTGCTGCTATTGCTGTGTGCCGGTGTTTTTGCTTTTTCTACGATGGTAGCTGGCATGTTAGCCGGTAAAAAATTTCCGGATATCCCCCGCGCTCCCTTGCTATGGATCCTTGCTGTTTGCTGTATCCTGCCGTTTTTGCTGTTTCCCTTGAGCCTGTGGCGGCAAAAGAAATTTATCCGGAAATTCCAACAGCAACAAGTTGAAGATTTGCAGCAATATTTACTTTCCCATCGGGTGAACCCGGAAGAGACCGTCCTGCAAAAGCTTGCTTTTCTCAAATCATGGAAATGTTGGACGGATCTGTACGCCGCGATGTTCAGCTTGTTTGCGCTGGGGATTGCTTTCTGCACCGGGATGCTATTCATCACAGACTTGTCCGTTCCACTTTGGTTTGTTTCCGCGTTTTTCTTTTTTTGTACGCTTTCACGCGTTCGCTTTTCCGTCACGCCAATCCTATTGGAAGAGGACAAAACCTATCTCGCCGAGGAGAAATATCCGGAATTATATGCATTGGCGCGGAAGGCTGCGGATACCTTAGCGTGTAAGGGGAAAATTAAAATCGCTGTACTATCTGACGGCAATGCCGGAATCGCAAAAATAGGAAACATTTATTCCGTGCAGATTGGCGTGATTCTACTGCATGTGTTTTCACAAGAGGAGCTTTTTCATACTTTGCTGCATGAATTCGCTCATATGACGGGTGAGAATAATCTATCCTCAAAGGAGAGCCGATATAACAATTGGATTTGTGTCGGAGGAAATCCGAACTTTTTCTCCGGATTGACCGTTATCCTGTTTTGCTATTTCGATGCCGTTTATCAGTTCCATTACCATCTTTATCTGTATGCTGCCTCCATCTTAAATGAAACGGCAGCAGATCAGGCGATGATGCGCTACGGTAATGCTGCGATTGCCGCTTCTTCGTTGCTGAAATTGAAGTATTATGAGTTGTTTCAATGGGAGAGGGAGACTTATGATGACGATTATCTTTATATGCCGGAGGAACTCAATAAAGAGTTGATGCATCATGAAATAGAATCCTTCCGAAAGGCAATGCAGCATCGGGCAGATCATTGGAACCATTTGGTGAACGTTGAAATACTGTCTCGCACCGCCTCTCATCCTACTTTAAAAATGCGTCTTGATGCTTTGGGGGTTACGGATCCTTCTATTGTCGAATCGAATTCTTCCCCTGCCTATCTGAGAGAATGTGATAACGCTCTCATCCATTTAGAAGAGTTGATTTATCAAGACCGGATGGAAACCTATAGCGAAGAAAGAAAGGCATCCTATCTGGAGCCCAAAAGCAAGGTGGAAGCCTGGGAAGAGGCCGGCAAGCCGCTAGTTGCCGAAGAATATGCGGATATTGATTTTGCGCTGCGTAAATTAGGAAGAGTCGCTGAAGCAAATGAGCTGTGTGATAGGGCGATTGCCGAACTTTCTGACTCGGCCGGTTGTTACGCCTATTTTACGAAGGGATGTTTTTTGCTGCATCGCTATAATAAAGCAGGTATTGACTATGTGTATCGTGCTATAGAAAACAACTATATTTATATCGATGGCGGATTGGAGGCAATCGGAGAATTTTGCTGCCTAACCGGCGATCAAGAAGAACTTGACCGCTATCGCGAGAAGGCGCTTGTTTTTGCACAGAAAGAGAAAGATGAGTATTCCCAAACCAACCTGCTTCATAAAAACGACCACCTTACCAGTGAACAGTTGCCGGATGGAATGCTGGAGGAAATAATATCCTTTATTCGGTCAGTCGATGACGGCAGCATTCAAAACATTTATCTGGTACGTAAGATCATAACGGAGGATTTCTTTACGAGTGTGTTTGTTGTTCAATTTGAACAGCAATGTGAAGAAGAGAAGCAAAACAAAATATTGCATAAAATTTTTTGTTACCTCGATACCAGCAGTAATTGGCATTTTTCCTTGTTTAATTACTATAACGTGACAAAAGTAAAGATAGAATCGATTGCGAATAGCTGTGTTTATTCAAAAGCCGGGAATCCCTCATTCCCTGAACCCGATTGAGGAACGAATTGCTGCGAAAAGCGGTTTTTCGAGGGTTTTTCAACAGGACCTTTTGCTGCAAGCGTTTCCTGGGTGAAATCCGCGCCGATGAGAGGATCGCTTCCTGCAAGCTGAGGGGGTTTCAGGGTGCTGCAGCTGGGCTTGTGTTCTTTCCTGTGCTTGCTGATTCCAGCTTGGGTCGCTGAAAAAGCAATTGCTTTTACTGGGAATCTTTGTTATGATAATACCTATGAAAACGAATTTACATCAGGTAGGTGTGAAACATGTTTAACGGGCTGGGTGTTTCGTTATCGAATCTATCAAGACTGTCCCACGCACAGACAAGATCCGTCTCGCCGGAGAATTTCACCGGAGAAAAGGGCAAAGGCGGAATGGCCGTTCAGGGCCCGGGACAGAATGCGGCGAGAGATCTGGGACAGAAGTGGAAAATATCCCCTTACGTTGTAATCAAGCCAAAAGAGACGTTGGAACTTGCCAACGTAGAGGGTTCGGGCGCCATTCAGCACATTTGGATGACCCCGACCGGAAATTGGCGTTTCTCCATCCTTCGTATCTATTGGGATGACAGCTGTTTTCCTTCCGTAGAATGTCCGATAGGTGATTTTTTTGCGTCGGCCTATCAGGACGGCGGTTTTGCCCAGGTTTCGTCTCTGGCAGTTTGCGTGAATCCGGGCAGCGCGTTCAACTGCTATTGGGAAATGCCGTTCCGGAGACGTTGCCGGATTACCGTGGAGAATCTGGATGATCAGGAGATATTCCTTTATTATCAAATTGATTATACCTTGACAGATGTGCCGGATGACTGTGCCTATTTTCACGCTCAGTTCAGCAGAACCAATCCCGTGCCATATCAAAAAGACTATGTCATTGCCGATGACATAAGAGGGCAGGGACAGTATGTGGGAACCTATATGGCCTGGGGGAGTAACCACACGGGTTGGTGGGGCGAGGGTGAAATCAAGTTTTTTTTGGATGATGACGGAGAATTTCCTACCATATGCGGTACCGGTACCGAGGACTATTTTTGCGGTTCGTATAATTTTGATGTGGGTGGAAGGTATCAGGAGTTTACCACTCCTTATTCCGGCATGCCGAAAGTGATCCGGCCGGATGGGCTATATTCCTCCCAGCAGCGATTTTCCCTTTACCGATGGCATATCCCCGATCCGATCCGCTTCCAAAAGAATCTCAAGGTGACCATACAAGCGCTGGGATGGCGCAGTGGGGGGCGATATCTTCCGCTGCAGGATGATCTTTCGTCAGTCGCGTTTTGGTATCAGAGCATGCCATTTCATCCTCTGCGTGCGCTGCCGTCAAAAGACGAGTTGGAAATTATATAAAGATTATTGTTCGGTCGGGTATGAGCTGCAAGACGATGCCGCAAAAAGATAGAAGAATTTGTGAGTACTGACATACTGCGGCATGTTGTTCCCGGAATTTCAGACTGGCAGGATGTTTGCTTTTGTTTGTCAAAATAGTTCGGGCAAAACCAAGTTTACAAACAATGACTTTGCCATTTATATGATCCGAAGCGGTGGGGTATCTTGTTTTCTGGCGTCAATCTCGAAAATTACGAGCACAAGATGGATCTCATCCACTTTTTTCGCGGCCTTTCATGTTTCTCAATTGGTTCCGTTTTCTTTGGGACAAAATGCAGTAGCCCAATATTACGTGAAGGAGTCTCAAAATGAAAAAACAGCGGCTGAAAAAAGCAAAACAGTATATGGGTATTTTTTCCAGGCCTAAATAAACTGCCTTTCTGAATAAACGGTTGAAATTAACGTAAGAATCTTGTACAATAGGCGTGTTATCCATTTCGACCATCAACGGAAAAGGATGTCCCTTGTTTTCCTGCCGCCGAGCGGCACGGTAAGGGCGGAGACGGCAATGTACGCAAAACTGGTTAAATTCATTTATAAAATAGAGAATAATAACATCCTTTCTTCCATTAAGAGAGGATTTGTGCTGTTGATCCCTGTACTGCTGATCGGTTCGTTCGCTTTGCTGTTCCGGAGCTTTCCCGTATCCGGGTTTCAGAATTTCCTGGCCGGCTGGGCGGGCGGCCTTTTATTGAAAGTACTGAATTGTCTTTTTGATAGTACCGTAGGGTTTTTGTCTGCCTATCTTGTATTAAGCATCAGCTTCTACTATTCGGAGAAACAAAAGGTCCAAAATCGTTTTTTGCAGATTATGGCCATGATTACTGCTCTGGTTTGTTTTGTGGCGTTGTTTGGCGCAGCCAGCGGATCCATGGAATTGGCCGACTTGGGGCCGGTTGGTGTGTTTACCGCTATGTTTGCCGCCATTGCCGCGACCAAATTGTTTTATTTGTTCTATTCCTGGCTTGCCGGCCCCCTGCGTTTTCGCGCACCGGGTGCGGATATGGATTACCGGAATTCTATTTGCGCTATTTTGCCGCTTCTTTTTTGCGCCCTGACCGCGATCGGACTGAATCAGGTGATCCAAATGGTCTTCCAGGTGGCTAATTTGAATGACTTGATTACCGATGGAATCATCAATCTATTTGATCATCTTGACGGCGGTCTTGGCGTGGGCCTTCTCTATGTGTTTATTTTAAATGTTTTGTGGATGCTGGGGATTCATGGCGGAAACGCACTGGAGCAGGTGGCGCAGACTTATCTGGTGCCGGCCGATGCTGCACCGGATATCGTAATTTCCAAATCGTTTTTGGATAATTTTGCACTGATCGGCGGGTGCGGCACGACCATTTGTTTGCTGTTGGCGCTTCTGCTGTTTGCCCGATCCCGGGACAGCAAACATCTTGCCCGAACTGCGGCGCCGGCTGTTTTATTTAATATCAATGAGATTCTCGTATATGGACTGCCCATTGTGCTGAATCCCATCATGCTCCTGCCCTTTATCCTGACGCCTCTTTGCTCTTTTTTGATTGCATATGGCGCGACGATGATCGGATTTTTGCCGGTGACAACCGAAATGGTTTCCTGGACCACACCCGTTTTCTTTAGCGGTTACTTGGCTTCCGGTTCCTATCACGGCGTGGTGGTCCAGCTGATCGTGGTCCTGGTCGGTACTGCAATTTACATGCCATTTGTACGCATTTCGGAGCGGATTCGCCAAAATCAGGCCAAGCTGTTATTGACGGAGCTGACCGATGTCTTTCGCCAGGATCAGAAAAAGGGAAAGCCTTCCCGGTTTCTGGAGCGGAATGACAGCATGGGACTGCTGGCTAAAAATATGGTGGCGCAGCTTCGGCTGGATGTGGAGGTCGGAGTCATTCCTCTTGGCTACCAGCCCCAGTTTCATTATGAAAAGGGGATGGTTGGCGCAGAAGCGTTGCTGCGGTGGCAGTATTCCGGACAGAACGTCTATCCGCCTTTGGTGGTTGCCTTGGCGCAGGAGGATGGTTTCTATGACCGGTTAACCCAATGTGTTCTGCAAATCTCCATGCGGGATTGCAGCATCCTGTTGGATCAGGGCTATGAGCTGCACGTATCCGTAAATGTGACGGCCAAGCAGCTGAACGATCCTCGTTTTGCTGCGTTGGTGATCCGTCTGGTACAAAGTAACGGTGTAGGAGGGCATTTTTGCCTTGAGGTTACCGAAGAAACCTCCACCGATCAGTTGGAGGATATTGCTGAGAACATACGGCGTCTGCGGAAAAACGGGGTGATGGCAGCGGTGGATGATTTCAGCATGGGACATACCAGCTTAAAGTATTTACAGAATAATAGCTTCCAGATGGTTAAATTGGATGGCGGATTGGTGCGTCACGTAACGGATAATCCAAGAAGCCGGGAGATTGTGGCGTCGATTGTTTCCTTGGGGCGCAACCTGGACTTCCAGGTTTTGGCGGAATACGTGGAAACCGTGGAAATCCGGGATGCTTTGCGGGCATTGGGCTGTGAAATCTACCAGGGCTATTTGTACAGTCCGGCGATACCGTTTGCGAAATGGAAGGAAATGATTCAGCTGGATGGGTTCCCGAAGCCGTGACGAGTAGGAAGCTTTTTGTCTGTTGCTAGGTCTCTCTTGCCAAACAGGCGGAATGTGGTTTATTATTGAGTTGGATTGTGACTCAAAAGAGGATACCGCCAGAAAGGCTTTGCTGCGATGCCGGATAACGAAAACAAACAATATCGAAAAACGTATTTTATGGTGATTGCGATATGCCTGTGCTTTTTGATAGGCAGTTTTCTGTTTGTCTTTGCCATGATGCGCCAAAATGAAAGAGCAAACCTGCAAACGCTATCCGATGCTGCCGGTCAGATGCGGATCAATTTGCAAAAGCAAATTCAGGCGGATTTTCAGACATTGAACGGAATTGCCGTTTGTCTCGGAGAATCCGGCATCCCAAGCGATCAGGAGTTGGCGGATATGCTGCAAGAAATCAATGCCAACAACACGTTTGCCCGAATGGGACTGGCCAGCCCGGATGGGAAGGCGGATATGTTGGATATCGACGGTTCGGTTTATGCCGGTATGGATTTGTCCGGAGAGGTATTTTTTCAGCAGGCACTGGAAGGAAAAAACGTTCTGTCCGGAACCGTTCCGGATTCTTTTTCCGACAGCACGGTTTTTTATTACACGGTACCGATTCGAACTGGCGGACGGCTAATCGGTATTCTTTGCGCAATACACTCATCCGCGTTGTTTCAGAGCATACTGAACGCGCCGGTTTTGCATGGAGAAGGCGGTTCGCTTATTGTGGACGGGGAGGGAAAGCTGGTACTGGGCTCCGATTCTTTTCCGGGAATTCCCGGTCAGACCGTCTTGAAAGACCTGCTTGGCTCCTTTACAAAAGAGGAAGAAACAACGATTTCGGAATTGCTGCAGTCGGAGCAGGGGGGGCAATTTACTTATCAGAAAGAGAGAAAACGCCAGGTTGCTGTTTTGGAGCCACTGGATGTAAACGGGTGGTTCGTTATCACCTCCCTTTCTCAAGCGGATGTAAGGCAATCTTTTGTGAAAACGTTGTTGGGAATGACGATTATTATCGTGACGGCATCCGGAATTTTTCTGTTGTTGCTTTACCGGCAGAGTCGGATGATGACTAAGAACCGAGATTCTCTTTTTCGCCTGGCGTACCGTGACCCACTGACCGGCTGCCGTAATTTTACCCGTTTTTCCCTGGATGCGGAGATTCTTTTGAAGGAAGCGGAACAGAAATATGCGATATGGTATTGCGATTTTAAAAAGTTTAAATATTTTAATGATCTATTCGGCTATCATACGGGCGATTTGATTTTGCGCCGTTTCGCCGGGCTGCTGGAGCAGGAAGAGGGGAAAAAGGATTTGTTTTGCCGGGTTGCGGCGGATAATTTTGTGGGAATCCGTTCCTATGAAAAAAAAGAGGAACTCAAAAGCTGGTTTTGCCGGCTTCTGCAATCTCTATATACAGAAGAATCCAATACGGCGAACCGGCTGCACATTGAACTGTCCATGGGATGTTATTGTCCGGAGGAAGAACAGGAGGGAACGCTGTCTCTCAACGATATGGTAAACCGCGCCAATATGGCGCAGAAATCCGTTAAGCACCTTCCGGGAAGCCAATGCGCCTTTTTTACCAACGAAATCCGCGAACGGATTTTGCTGGAATCGGAGATGGAAGCGATGGGAAAGCATGCGTTGGAACACGGCGAGTTTGTATTATATTTTCAGCCCAAAATCGACATTCAAAAAGGCAACAGGCTAGCGGGAGCGGAAGTGTTGGTTCGCTGGGAGCATCCGGAACGCGGGCTCATTTCTCCGGGCGTTTTTGTTCCGTTGTTTGAAAAATCGGGGTTTATTGTTCCGCTTGACCGGTACGTTTTTGAACAGACCTGCAAATGGCTGCGGAATTATTTGGAGCAAGGGGATGCGCCAATCAATATTTCCGTGAATGTTTCTCGCCTGGGTCTGTTTCAAGATGATTTTGTGGAATTCTATTCGCTGATCAAACGAAAGTACCGGATTCCGGATCAGGTCCTGGAACTGGAGTTTACGGAAAGCGTAGTGCTCGAGGATGTCGCTTTGTTTCAAAAAATTGTCCGCCGGCTTCAGGCCAACGGTTTTGTTTGTTCTCTGGATGATTTCGGGTCAGGCTACTCCTCTTTGAATATGCTGAAAAATCTGCCGATCGACGTGTTGAAGCTGGATATCTTATTTTTAGCAAGGGATGCGGAGACCCGCCGGGAGCGGATTGTCATTTCTCACATTTTGGCCATGGCGCGGGAGCTGCGGATCAAGACCATTGCGGAAGGCGTGGAAACCATGGAGCAAGTGAAGTTTTTATGTGGAGCCGGCTGTGATGTGGTACAAGGCTTTGTTTGCTCCAAACCGATATCCAGGACTTCCTTCGAGCGACTTCTTCTTTCTATCCGCCGTGAACGGAGCAAGGATCTTTTGGATGAACGGGAATGGAGCAGGACGGAATCGGGATTGCTGCAGGAGGAATAGAAAACATGACCAGACTTCTTTTGGTAGAAGATGACAAGCAAATTGTGGAACATTTGACTGCTTTTCTGCAAGCCGAAGGTTATGAGGTGACGGCGGTAGCAGGGCAGCGGGATGCTTTGACACAGATTGAGCAGGCCGGTTATGACTTGATGCTGCTGGATCTCTCTCTGGCGGATGGGAATGGCTATACTGTTTGCGCGGCATCCAAGACGCACTCTGAAATGCCGATTATTTTTTTGACTGCTTCGGATGATGAGTTTAGCGTGGTAACAGGCTTGGAACTGGGGGCGGACGATTACATCGGGAAGCCGTTTCGGCCGCGGGAACTTCTTTCTCGCATCCGCACCGTACTGAGGCGCTCCGGCAAATCTCAGCCGGTTCTGGAAATCGGTCCTTTGCGTGTGGATACTGTTCGGGGGTCTGTTTGGAAGAGAGGGGAAGAAATTTTTCTTTCCGCGCTGGAATACCGGCTTCTTCTTGTTTTTCTGAATCACAAGGGGATGGTGCTGAGCCGGGACAAGCTCCTGTCGGAAATCTGGGATGTGGCAGGGGAATTTGTGAATGATAATACCCTAACCGTCTATATCAAACGGCTTCGGGAAAAAATTGAGGATGATCCGCAGAATCCGGCGGTTATCCGAACGGTTCGGGGATTGGGCTACAAGGCGGGTGATTGACGGTGAAAATTTTGCGGAATCCGGAGGTCCGAACACTTTTTGTCGTTTTTGGGGTGCTGTCTACCATCCTTACTTTGATCGGTTTTTGCTGGGGCATCGCTTCCGGGATACTGGTTGGCGCCACCTGTATACTGTTTTTCTTGTTTTTTCTTCTGCATACTATGTGGCGGTACCGTCGGATTGCCCGGCTTAGCATGGAATTGGATCGGATTTTGCATGAAGAGGAACGTTTTTGTTTGGAAGAATACGCAGAGGGTGAGTTGGCAATCTTACAAAATGAGTTGTCCAAGATGACGATCCGTCTTCGGGAACATGCCGGAGCGCTGCAGCGGGAAAAACGTTTTTTGACGGATTCCATTGCGGACATTTCCCATCAGCTGCGAACGCCTCTTACGACCATGAACCTGATCGCTTCCGGCTTGCAGCAGCCGGATTTGCCGGAAGAACGCCGGAACAAATTGATTCAGGAGCTTACCTTGCTTTTGTCACGTGTTGACTGGTTGATTTCCGCTTTGCTGAAAATGTCCCGAATCGATTCCGGTACGGCGGATTTCCGCCGGGAATCTGTTTCCGTGGGACAGCTCATACAAAAGGCCTCGGAGGCGCTGCTGATTCCCATGGAACTGCGCAGTCAGATTTTTACCTTTGTTCTAGAAGGAACGCCGCACTATCTTGGCGATTTTGCCTGGTCGGTGGAAGCGGTGGGGAACATTCTGAAAAACTGTATGGAACATACGCCGGCCGGCGGAAGCATTTGGGTACACGGGGCGGAAAATGCGATCTATACGGAACTGGTTTTGGAAGACAACGGGGACGGTCTGGACCCGGCGGACATTCCGCATCTGTTCGAACGATTTTACAGGGGAAAGAATGCCGGTGATCAAAGCGTTGGCATTGGTTTATCCCTGGCCAGAATGATTATTACCGAACAAAACGGTACCGTGAAAGCGGAGAACCGGCCGGAAGGCGGCGCACGTTTTATCATCCGATTCTACAAAAGCGTGGTGTGATTTCGGATCTCCGGTAAAGTGACAATTTTGTTATCTGGCAGTCATCCTGCTGTCACCTAATCCTGGTATGCTGAGAACGAAATTAAGAAAGCAGGAGGAATCGTATGGAGATCTTGAAAGTAGATAATCTGACAAAATGGTACGGCCAGGGAGACAGCTTGGTAAAGGCGCTGGACGGTGTTTCGTTTTCGGTGGAGAAAGGAGAGTTTGTGGCGATCATTGGACCGTCCGGATCCGGCAAATCCACACTCCTTCACGTGTTAGGCGGAGTGGACAAACCGACTTCCGGCGCGGTTTATGTAGACGGGCGGAATGTTTACGCGCAAAATGATGATCAGCTGGCCATTTTCCGGCGCAGGCAGGTGGGGCTGATTTATCAATTTTATAATTTGATCCCGGTTCTCAACGTGGTGGAAAATATCACGCTGCCGGTTTTGCTGGACGGGCGGAAGGTCAACGAAACGCGTTTGCAGGAGCTGCTTTCTACTTTGGGCCTGCGGGGAAGGGAACGTCATTTGCCGAACCAGCTTTCCGGCGGACAGCAGCAGCGGGTCTCGATCGGCAGGGCACTCATGAACGCGCCGGCTATCGTGCTGGCGGATGAACCAACCGGAAACTTGGACTCCCGGAACAGTCAGGAGATCGTGGAGCTTCTGAAACTTTCTAACCAGAAATATCAGCAAACTCTAATTGTCATTACACACGACGAGAGCATTGCGCTCCAGGCGGGACGGGTTTTGGCAATGGAAGATGGGAGAATCATCCGGGATGAGGTGATCCGAGCATGAATATCCTGCATAAAGTAACGAGAAGCACGCTCTGGAAAAATAAAACCAGGACGCTGGTAACCATTATCGGGGTCATTTTATCGGCCGCTATGCTTACTGCGGTAACCACGTTCCTTTCCAGCTTGCAAAACTACATGCTGGAATCGGTAAAGGCTACGGAAGGAAGCTGGCACGGTATGGCTTATCAGGTTCCGGCGGAAACGTTGCAGGAGCTGCAGTCCCATCCGCAGGCTGATCAGGTGACCGGATACCAGAATATCGGTTTTGCCTTGCTTCCGGAATCGCAAAATCAAGATAAACCATATTTGTTTGTGGCAGGAATGCGTTCCGACCTGTTGGATTTGCTGCCGATTTCTTTGTTGGAGGGAAGAATGCCGGAGAACGGCAGTGAGATTGTTCTACCAGATCACCTGCGTACCAATGGCGGTGTAAAATATGCGCTGGGTGATGTTTTGACCCTGGAAATCGGAGAGCGGGTTTCGGCAGAAAGCGCTAGCTTGGGCCAGGATTCTCCGTATCTGACTGATGAAGACGACGCTGTTTTGGAACAATTGGAGGTGCGGGAGACTCGTACTTATACGGTAGTTGGTTTCTGTGAAAGGCCTCGGTTTGAAGCCTATTCTGCTGCCGGCTATACCGCGGTCACCGTGGAAGACGCAGAGCCGGGAGCACATGCTTCTTATACCTGCTATTACACGCTGCACCGTATGAAGGATATTTATTCTTTTGAGAAGCAGGAGCTGTCCGCTTATCATTCTGCCGGGAACAGCGACCTTTTGCGGTATAGCGGCGTATCCAGCAACTCAAGTTTTTACCGGGTGCTGTATGGATTGGCGTCCATTCTAATCGTGCTGATTGTGGCTGGGTCCGTTTCTCTTATTTATAACGCGTTCTCTATCTCCGTGAGCGAACGGACCAAACAGTTTGGATTGTTGTCTTCTGTTGGCGCCACCAAAAAACAGATCCGAGGAAGTGTTCTGTACGAGGCATTTCTCGTGAGCGTTATCGGGATTCCCCTGGGGATCTTATCTGGTATGGCGGGAATTGGCATAACTTTCTGGTGCGTGGGCGACCTGTTTACTTCTCTGTGGGGGACGCAGGTTACGATCCATCTGTCCGTCTCTCCCTTGTCCCTTGTTGCCGCTGCGCTGATTGCTCTGGCTACCGTGCTGTTTTCTGCTTATCTTCCCGCGCGGAAGGCTGTCAAACTTACCGCCATCGAAGCCATCCGACAGACGAAGGATATCAAAATCAAAGCGGAAAAGGTGAAAACGTCTTGGCTGACCCGCAAGCTATTTGGATTGGAGGGGATGCTGGCAAACAAAAATTTCAAACGGAACCGCAAAAAATACCGAGCCACCGTTCTTTCCTTGTTTATGAGTATTGTTTTGTTTGTTTCCGCCAGTTCTTTTTGTTCCTATTTGTCCTCCAGCGTGAACGGCGCGATGGACAATACGGATTATGATTTGCTGTATCGGGCGGACCGGATCCAGGCGAATTCCGCGATTCAATTGCTTTTTCCACAGTTGGCCATTCTGGAAGGAGTAACACAAAGTGCTTGGCGGCGGGATGCTTCCGGTAACGCGGTTTTGTCCGGCCGGTTTCTTTCGGAACGATATGTATCCGCCAATCACCTTTCGGATGATGGGGAGGAGGAACAGTCTGTTCCCGTTGGGGTAACCGTACTGGACGATGCGGCTTTTCGAGCCTGCCTGCGGGAGAATGGACTGGATGACAACGCCTATTTTGATCCGGAACATCCGAAATTTCTTGCTTTTGATCATATCAGCGAGTTCGACTACGACGCCAAACGATACGAAAATTATTCGGTTTTGCGTTCCGGCGATTGTACGCTGACGCTGCAGCTGATAGACTACCAGGCCTATTATGCCGGCCAGGAGGAGCAAGCGACGGAGCCGGAGCGGAATCTGGAAGACTATTATCGGAATATACCGGCAGCCATCGGCGCGGTCGCCAATCCTTCTGCTTTCGGAACTGCCGATTTGCGTGGCAGAGGACTTGTGCTGGTTCTGCCCTGGAGCATGATGGACGCGCTGTTGGGAGAAGGCTCGGACGGATATTTTCCTGAGGCGAAATTGATGTTCGAAGCGGACGATCACAGAGATGTTTACGGAAAAATGTCCGATCTGCTGCTGGAAAGCGATTCTTTTTCCAGCGGGTGGCTCTATGACGTAGCGGAGAATTTCGAAACCAACCGGAATCTGATTACCATTGTCCGCGTCTTTTCCTATGGTTTTATTACGCTGATCTCGCTGATCGCTGTGGCCAATGTGTTTAATACGGTCACGACCAACCTCCATCTGCGTCGGCGTGAGTTTGCCATGCTGCGCTCGGTCGGTATGACGAAGCGTGGATTTCATAAAATGATGAACTATGAGTGCGCGCTGTATGGAATCAAAGCGCTTGTGCTGGGTTTGCCGGTAGCGTTCCTGTTTACCTACGGAATTTATCAAAGTGTTGTGAGCGGCTGGGAAATGGCATTCTATGTGCCATGGAGCAGCATTGCCATTGCTGCTTTCAGTGTGTTTGCCGTCGTGTTTGTGAGCATGCTGTATTCTATGGGAAAGATTAAAAAGGAGAATACCGTGGAAGCGCTGAAAAATGAAAACCTTTGAGGCTCCAGTGGAGTACCGTAGAATAACCGTCTGAACGCGGCAAGGGACCGTCTCCATTTTTGCGAGCCGGTCCCTTGCTAGTGTCCTTGGCATATGACATCCTTGAAACGATGTTTTTTCCTTCCAAGGATGCGTTTCGGGATAGGGATAGAGCCAAAACAAGAACAAATAAGATGCGGAAAAGGTTCCTGTTCCGGTTTGCCTTTGTCAGCGCCGCACGAATTCTACCACGCAGGGAACCAGGACGGAGAACAGAAGAACACCCAAAGTTTGCTCCAGTAACCGGAACGCTATATACCAGGGGGAGGGATCGCCGTTTCCGGTTGCCAATAAAAACAGCATGAAGACAATACAACCCAATCCCAGCAGAATCATAGTCAACGCGCCGGCCATAAGAAGCGCGCGGGAAATACGTGAAAAAGAGTTGAACTTTTCCTGAAAATTGTTTCGTATATAATTTGCAATCTGTTTCATCATGCTGCTCATGCCTTTCTTTTTTTGTTTCCGGATATTCCGGGCCGCCGCCGGCCGGGAGCGGGGGCCGCCCGCCGGAATCTGAAAAAATTGTAGCATATGGGTCACGTTCGATTCAATGATAAAAAATTTCCAAGGAAAAAACAGCAAGAAAACCGTGAAATAGGAAACCGGAAAAGGTGTTTGAACGACGCTTGTCGAATATTATCAATGGATCATTTTATTGTGGAAAGGTTTGCGTTCTTTCATGATTTCACAGAGCCAGGTGGATGAAATAATTGAAAAAAATGAGATCGCAGAGGTTATCTCAGCGTATACCCGGCTGGAGAGAAAAGGGAGCGGCTACATGGGACTCTGTCCTTTCCATAAGGAGAAAACGCCTTCCTTTTCTGTTCACGATGGAAAACAAATCTTCAAATGTTTCGGCTGCGGAAAGGGCGGCAATGTGGTTCATTTTATCATGCTGGCGGAAGGCTTGGATTATGTAGGCGCGCTTCGGTTTCTGGCAGACCGAGCCGGAATTGTCATTCAAGATACCTGGGAGAAGAAACAAGACGGCAAAGAGAAGCGGAAGCAGGATATTCTGTCCCTAAACAAAAGCGCGGCGCGGTTCTTCTATAATCAGCTCAAAGTAAATGAGACGGCATGCCAATATTTTATAGGGCGCGGGATTTCTGCGGCGACGGTTAAAAAGTTCGGCCTTGGCTATGCTCCGGCGCAATGGACAAGCCTAACGGAGCATTTTACCAAACAGGGCGTTTCCGCCGAGCTGCTTCTGGCGGCCGGCTTGGCGCAGCAAAAAAAAAGCAGTGAGGGAGAACAGCAAGTTAAGGTTTACGACAAGTTTCGCAATCGGGTGATGTTTCCCATTTTTGACGTAATGGGTAACGTGATTGCTTTCGGCGGACGGGTGTTGGACGATTCCCAACCCAAATATTTGAATTCGCCGGAGACTGACGCGTATAGCAAGGGGAAACACCTGTATGGGCTGAATTTTGCCAGAAAAGCAGAAAGCCGCCGGGTGATCATGGTGGAAGGCTACATGGACTGCATTGCGCTCCATCAAAAAGGAATTCCCTGGGCGGTAGCTTCTTTGGGAACCGCGTTGACCAATCAGCAGGCCAGGCTGCTGAAAAAATATTTTGACGAAGTTATCATCGGTTACGATGCGGACGCGGCGGGCCAAGCGGCAACCTTGCGCGGCCTGGATATTTTGGCTGCCTGCGGCTTTCGGGTTAAGGTATTATCCATTCCGGGAGCCAAGGATCCGGATGAATTTCTAAAAAAGCATAGCGCGGAGGAATTTTTAGGACTGGTGGATCAGGCTCAGACGTTGGTAGAATATAAGATTCGCCAAACGGAGAAGCAGTGGAGCCCGAACAAGCTGGATACAAGAGTAGAATTTCTGAAACGCGTTACATCCATTCTGGCCTCTATTGAAAGCGCAGTGGAGCAGGATATGTATATAAATTGGGTTTCCGGGGAATACGACATAGCGAGAGAGCCGCTGCTGGAGCAGGTTCGTCGCGTACAGGCTGGACAAGGACTGCAGCCCCAGCACGTAGTGATCCGACAGCGTCCGATTCGAACTGCTGTTGATTCGGAATCGGAAACGGGGAAACACGATTCGTCGTTATCGGAGGACTCGGAGAGCCGGGATAAGCTGGATCGTCAGGAAAAACTACTTCTGTTGCTGCTGAGCGAGGATTCTCCTTGCCTCAGAAAGGTGAAAGCAGAAATATCGCCGGATTTTTTTACCGGAAAAGAGAATCGCAGGTTGTACGAATCCCTGTTGGACAGGCAGGAGCAGGGGCAAAGAATGGGAGCGGAAGCTCTTTTGGCGGATGCGAAGGAGCAGCGAGACGCGGAGGTTTTTTCCCGGATTCTGCAGGAATGGCTGACGCCGTCCGATTCCTATCGCGCATGCCGCGAAGTAATCAAAAAATGTAAAAAGGCAAAGTTTGACAGTAAAATCACTGAAATTTACGGACTCTTGCAAAATCCGAAGCTGGACTCGGAGGAGAAGAAGGTTCTGACCAAAGAGTTAAACGACATATTATTAGAAAAGAGGACTGGATTATGAGCAAAAGACATTTTATCGAAGCAGAAGAAAATGACGCATTGCCGGAAGAAAGAGATAACGTGATGGATACTGGTGCTTTTTTGCCTGAAGAGAAAGGACATGACCTGGAGTTGGAAGAAGATTGGGATGTGTCCCCGGACAATCCGGACACGATGCTGGAGGAAGAGAATTTCCCGGAGACGCTGGACTTTGAAGAAGACCCGGATTTCAAAGAAGATTTGGACTTTGAGGAAGAGGAGATCCATTTTGAGGAAGAGGATCTGGAGTTCAAAGAGGAAGACCTGAATTTCACGGAGGAAGATTTGCGCTTTGTCGAGCGGGAAAGCACATTCAATCCGCTGCATCCGACCGATGACGAATTGGATTTCCGTGCGGAAGAAGAAAAAGCGGCGGATCCGCTGAGCAGTGTGGATCCCCTTGTTGGCGATATCGGCAAAACGGTTTTGAATTCTCTGATGGAGAAGGCGAAAGCCAAGGGTGTCCTGACTTTTGACGAAATCAACGAGGCCTTGGAGGATCTGGATGTGGAACCGGATCTAATCGATAAAATTTATGAAACCGCTGAACATATGGGGATCAATATCATTGGTGATTTCGATCCCTCGGCCGATGAACTGCGAGCTGCCGAAGAGGATCTCGATCTTAGCTTCGCCGAGGGAATCGGTTTGGAAGATCATGTTCGTATGTACTTAAAAGAAATCGGAAAGGTCCCTTTGCTGACGGCGGAGGAGGAAGTAGACCTGGCCATCCGGATCGAGAATGGAGACGAAGAGGCAAAAAAACGCTTGAATGAAGCAAACCTAAGGTTGGTTGTCAGCATTGCCAAGCGGTATGTGGGACGCGGTATGTTGTTCCTGGATTTGATCCAGGAGGGAAATCTTGGATTGCTGAAGGCTGTGGAGAAGTTCGATTATCGTAAAGGCTATAAATTCAGTACTTATGCTACGTGGTGGATCCGACAGGCCATTACCAGAGCCATCGCGGACCAGGCGAGAACGATTCGAATTCCGGTCCATATGGTGGAAACGATCAACAAACTCGTTCGGGTGCAGCGGCAGCTGTCTCAGGAATTGGGGAAGGATCCTACGCCGGAACAGATTGCGAAAGAAATGGGCATTTCCGTGGATAAGGTACGGGAAATTATGAAAATATCACAGGAGCCGGTTTCTCTGGAAACGCCGGTTGGCGAAGAAGAGGATAGCCACATTGGCGATTTTATTCCGGATGAGGATGCGCCGGCTCCTTCGGAACGGGCGGCTTACACCCTGCTGCGGGAACAGCTGATGGAGGTTTTATCCACGTTGACGCCGCGGGAACAAAAGGTTTTGAAACTTCGTTTCGGACTGGAAGACGGCCGTGCCAGAACACTGGAGGAAGTGGGCAAGGAATTCAATGTTACCAGGGAGCGGATCCGGCAAATCGAAGCGAAGGCGCTGCGGAAACTTCGGCATCCCAGCCGGAGCAAGAAGCTGAAGGATTATATCGATTGACGGTATTGGTATGATTCGAATTTTACAATTGAAGCTTCCTGTGGAAGCAGATCAGGAGGAGCTGCGCTCCTTGATTCTCAAAAAGCTGGATGTGCCGTCTTCTGCTTTGTTGGAGTATAGCATTGTCCGGCGTTCTGTGGATGCCCGAAAGGGGCGTCCTCTTTCTTATGTTTATGCAGTGGATGCAAAGCTGAAAGAGGAGTCGCTTGTTTGGAAACGTCTTGCCGGACGCGGCGGATTGGAACGCCTGGAGACACCGTATCGCTATCGTTTCCCGGAAGCCGGCAGGTCTTTTGGAACGGCGCAGTTTCCTAGACCGGTGGTGGTGGGGTTTGGTCCGGCAGGGATTTTTTGTGCTTTGCTGCTGGCTCGGGCCGGTGCGGCGCCGCTGGTGGTAGAGCGGGGAAAGCCGGTGGACCAGCGCTGGGAAGATGTCCGCTGTTTTTGGAAAAACGGTATTCTGCAACAAAACTCCAATGTTCAGTTTGGCGAGGGCGGGGCGGGTACGTTTTCCGATGGTAAGCTGACTACTTTGGTTCGGGATCGGGACCGGCGCGGCCGTTTTGTACTGGAGGAGCTGGTGAAAGCGGGGGCTCCGGAGGAGATTTTGTATGTGAACAAACCGCATATCGGGACGGATGGTCTGATCCGTGTTATGAGAGGTATGCGGGAGGAAATCCTGCGCTGCGGCGGGGAGATCCGGTTTGAAACGACGCTTTCCGGTATTCGGATGGAACGGGGTACGCTGCGTAGCATCCTACTGGAACAAAATGACGGAACGGAAAACGGGGTGCGCCGGGAGGAAATTGAAGCATCTCATGTTTTTCTGGGAATCGGTCACAGTGCGCGGGACACGTTTCAGTTATTGGAACGGGAAGCCGTTCCGATGGAAGCTAAGGCGTTCTCCGTTGGGCTGCGCGTAGAACAGCTGCAGAGGGAGATCAACCAGGTTCAATACCGGTCTGCCGGGGCGTCGCGGCTGCTGGGTCCTGCGGATTATAAATTGGCTCACCGGTCTTCCAGCGGGAGAGGCGCGTATACTTTCTGCATGTGTCCCGGCGGTCTGGTGGTGGCCGCGGCGTCAGAGGCAGGCGGTCTGGTGACAAACGGCATGAGTCATTTCCGGAGAGATGGGGAGAATGCCAACGCTGCCGTGCTGGTGACGGTTACGCCGGCGGATTTCCGATCCTACGGACAATCCGTTTTGGCTGGGGTAGCGTTTCAGCGTGATTTGGAAAGAAAAGCGTACCGGATGGGCGGATCCGGCTGGAAAGCGCCTGTTCAGCTTGCCGTTGATTTTTGCCGCAGACAGCGTTCCTCTTCTTTAGGAAAGGTATCCCCGACGTATTCTTGCGGTGTTGCGTTGTGTGATTTATGGGAGTTGTTTCCCTCTTATTTGGCGGAGCCTCTGCGGGAAGGCCTTCTGGCTTTCGAACAGCAGCTTCCGGGGTTTATCGGAAACGATGCCGTTTTGACGGGCGTAGAAACCAGAAGTTCTTCCCCTGTCCGGATTTTACGGGACGAGACCATGCAAAGCCAGGTACGCGGCCTATTTCCCATCGGAGAAGGCGCCGGCTACGCAGGCGGAATCGTGTCGGCGGCCATTGATGGGATGAAAGCCGCCGAATGCTATGCGAAACTGGTATTGGGAGCTGGCTAGCCGGAAATCCGTCCCCGGCTTTCCCTGTATTTTTTTGGTGAAACGCCTGTTTCTTTTTTGAATACTTTTGTGAAATAGCTTTGATCTTCGAAGCCGCAGCGGGACGTAATTTCGGCCAGACTCAACGTATTATCGAACAAAAGGATTTTACTTTTTTCCACCCTGATGTGATTGATGTAGGAAAATAGGCTTTCTCCGGTTTCCTTTTTAAACAGGCTGCTTAGATAAGAACGGCTTAAAAAGACGTTTTTGGCGATGACGTCCAGCGATATTTTTTTGTCGTAATTGGTTTTGACGTAATCCATCACTTTGTACACGACATCCGAATGCTTGACCTGGGCGAAATCAAAGGAATACTGGATAAAACGGTGCAGAATGCCGGTAACCCAAACGTTGATTTCTTCCATAGTCTGGAACGATTCGATTTCTTCGATGTATTCGTTGTTGGAAAGCAATATTTCATTTACATCCGCGCCTGCTTCAATGGCGGCGCGCGACAAGACCACCACCAGCTCCACAATTCTTGCTTTGATTGTGCTTAGATTGGCGTTGTTGCTGAAATAAATATGTCCCAACAAGTCGTTCAGCAGTATTTGCGCACTGTTTTTGTCTTTTCGCAAAATCATGTCGTGCAGCTGTTTCTCCCCTTCTATTAAATAATGGAAACCGGCGGCGTCTTCATCCCAGTGATCTTTTTTGCTGTAGAACTCATTTAAGAGTTTTTCTTGTTCGTAGACAAAGGTCCCTAGAAAGCTATGAGGACGTTCGGATAGGTGGGCTGTGATTGCGGCAAGGATTTCCGACTGCTGTTTTACTTTTTTCGTGGAGAAGACAGGAAGTGCGGTTGCTTTTTCTTTGGCGCCGGCGTCAACCCATTCGGAAAACGTATCCTGAGGATTTCCCATAACCACCGGACCCGAGACCAGACCGCCGGCAAACGTGCCGTTGTCTTCCGAGACGGAGGAGGCAACAAAGACCAAACCGGCCGGACAGTAATAGATGTACTTTCCGTTCCAACGGTAAGCTTCGCTGCAGCCGTATGTGTGCGTATTGGCCTTGTTGCAGTTTGGATGCGTACAGCTTTGGCAGAAATGCTCTTTCTCTGATGAGAGCCAAAGAAGCTCAGAGGGCATGGTTTCCAGAACGAGACAGCTCGTCCCGCTGAGACTAGCAAAGCTTTCGGCATATTGGATACAGCGTTCCTGCAATTGCTGATTCAAGTTTCACGCCTCCCCGGGAAAGAGCATGTTTTCCACATAGGCGTCCAAGAACGCGGCATGGGTAGACAATTCCACCGTTTTTGCTTCTTGTGCAATGGCCAGGGATTGTTCCAGACAGGGATAGCTTTGCAGAATCATGGCCGCGCCCATTCCGGCGGCGTTTCCGATCGCCTGGGCCTTGCAGGCAAACTGCTTTGGAATCAAGCCGATTCGTTCAGCGGAATTCACATCGAGGAATGTTCCGAAGCCGCCCGCAAGAAGAAGCTTGCCGATGTCTTCCGAACGAAGTCCGGCCTCTTGAATCAACGTTTCGATTCCGGCGCAGATGGCGGCTTTGGCCAACTGTACGGAACGAATGTCTTTTTGCGTTAGGATAACTCCCGTATCCGGCAAACAGAACGCAGGCGCGTTTTCAATCTCCACGATTTGGGATAGATAGTCGTGATTTTCTTCTTGAATCAGCCCGCTTTCTTCCACAATGTTTAGCTGACACAGCGCCGCCACCAGGTCGATTAAGCCTGAACCGCACAGACCGGCTGCCGGAACGTTCCCGACGGTTTCCCAGCAAAGGCGTGTTCCTTCCAGCCAGACCTTGGAGATCGCACCCTGGCTTGCCTGCATACCGTGATAAATACCGGCGCCCTCAAAGGCCGGTCCCGCGGCTGTCGAACAGCAGAACAACTCCCCGTTGGCCCAAAGCGCCATTTCACCGTTGGTTCCGATATCGGCAAGGAGCGTTGGAGCGGAATAAGAGAGGAGGTCCGCGGCCAGGATGGCAGTGGTAATATCGGCTCCTACATAGGCGGAAATACACCGTGGCAGATAAATGGGGCATGCCAGACCGGCCAAATGGAGAGACTCTGCGGTAATCCATTCACCGAATATCCGATCCGGCTCAAACGGCGCAAAAGCAATGGAGGCAGGATCCTGACCGCACAAAAAATATAGCATTGCCGTATTGCCTGTGATCACCATAGCCGTTACGTCAGCCGGCATGATTTGTTGTGACCGACAAAGTTCTTCGCTTAGCTGCTGCAGGCAGCGCCGAATCGTTTGCGCCAAAGTCTCCCGTTCTCCTGCCATGGATTTTTCCATCCGGGAAATCACGTCCGCGCCAAATGCAGATTGGGGATTGCGGCAGCTGGCATATTGTAGGCGGGTTCCCGTGCGGAGATCATATAAATAGGCGACCACCGTCGTGGTACCGATGTCTACGGCTATGCCAAGACCGGTGCCCAAAGGCTGCCGCTGCAAAGCCGGCATCGAACCATCCGCCAATATTTTAACGGAAGCAGGCTCGGGAAGAAGCGTTAGCTTCGCGTCCCCCTGCACGGTAGCCATACAGGCATAACGAATGTTTTGCGACAGCTCCTCGGTCGACAGAAATCGTTTTTCTTCTTCCGTGAGGGCGGAGAGATCACCGACAGCCTGAATCTTACATTTCCGGCAGCGCCGTTTTCCGCCGCAGGGAAGGTCAAAAGGAACCCCCTGCTGCAAAAGAAGCTCGGAAATCAGTACCGGCTGTTCTTGTGCCAGCAGACTGGTTCTGCCGTCCGAAAAAACTAGTTGTATGGTCATCGGATCACAAATCCTTTCTTTGGTTACTTTTCTCAAAAAGTTTCCTGTAAAATATCCGTTTGTGTTTATCATAGTGATGGGCAAGGTAAAAGTCAAGGTGAAGACTGCCGGAAGCGAAATAAACTTCTAAAGAACCAAATATTTTTTTATAAAAATCCGTAATTTGGTGATAGAATAAATACAAGCATTAAATAATACATCTTTATGAAAAAAGCAGGAGGTAAGAT